>Ga0134126_10001669_pt1 | contig 28254 bp, 22 predicted proteins | sample KB31752_FD_96881 | JGI IMG/M metagenome (GOLD analysis project Ga0134126, IMG submission 96881) | Terrestrial soil microbial communities with excess Nitrogen fertilizer from Kellogg Biological Station, Michigan, USA - KB3-175-2 | ecosystem: Environmental > Terrestrial > Soil > Unclassified ... | reverse complement strand
GTTATGAGCTGAGCCTTCCCCTTGAGGAGTCTTTATGCGCAAGTATCTCGTGGCGCTCGCAGCCTTATCGCTGACCAGCGCCGTTGCCTGGGCTGACAATGGCAGCAACCAACCCGTAAAGGACTCGTACATCACCACCAAGGTGAAAGCCGAGCTCGCAGCCGATCATGACACCAAGGCACGTGAAATCCATGTTGCCACCGTGAACGGCGTCGTGACGCTGCGCGGCGTTGCGTCGTCATCGGCGGAGAAGGACAGGGCCGAGCAGGATGCGATGAGGGTCAAGGGAGTCCGCGAGGTCCATAACAAGATCAAAGTCCCGGATTGATCGTCCCGCGGCGGCCTGCCCGGATCCTGCGCGCCGCGCAGGATCCGGGCGAGGCAGTGGCTGGCGCTTGCGGGAGCTTGTGCGGCAGCAGATCATATGGAGCCGGGGACCCCGCCCCCGAAGCCAACAGAGCTCGCCATGAGAATCCTAAGCCCCTGGCTCCTCGCCGCCTCGGTCGCGCTGTGCGCGGCGCCCAACATTCCCGCCCCCGCAAGGGCCGCCGATGCGTCTCTGCAGCATGCGATCGACGGCTCATGGCGCTCGGCCGCCAACAAAGCGCGCGATCGCTACCGCCATCCGGCGGAGACCCTCGAATTCTTCGGCCTGCGGCCGAACATGACGGTCATCGAGCTCGACCCGGGCGGCGGCTGGTTCACGGAGATCCTGGCTCCGGTGCTCCACGATCGCGGCCACCTGATCGAGGCCGCCCCGTCGCCACAGGGCAGAATGCGCCGGATGGCCGCGGCGTTCGAGGGCAAGCTCAAGTCCGACCCTGCCGTGTACGGCACCGTCAAGATCATTCCCTTCGCGCCGCCGGCCGAAGTGAACCTGGGCGCCCCGGGCTCGGCCGATATGGTTCTGACTTTCCGCAACGCCCACGACTGGCTCAACAACAGCCCGGCCACGCTCGCGGCAGTGTTTCGCGCCGCATATGAGGTCCTGAAGCCGGGCGGCGTATTCGGGATCACCGAGCACCGCGCGCGGCCCAACGAGAACGCGCTGGAGTCCTCCCGCGCACAGCACCGGATCCCGGAGGACTACCTCATCGATCTCGGTTTGAAGACCGGCTTCCGGCTGGCGGGCGCGTCAGAGGTGAATGCCAACCCGAAGGACGCGGAAACCATCAACGTGCACCATCTCCCCCCGGACCTGGCAGGGCCTGCCGAGGAGCACGCGAAGATGCAGGCCATCGGCGAATCCGACCGTATGACGCTCAAGTTCGTGAAGCCCGGGCACTGAGCCTCACCGGTCGCAAAGGGATATGCCGCCGCTCAGACTCTGCATCCGGACATGCCCGGCTCCGCCCCCTCGGGTGCCGTTGAGCCGGCTCCCCGGTCCATACCGGCTCTCGTCGGGGCGCTGGCCGAAGCAGTTGTCGATATCCCCGCTGAATGTCTTCGCCTCGTACGAGTAGCCCGCGGGCGCGGACACGTCGAGCTTCTGATCGCCGCTCACCGTCTCGGTCTCGATCGATCCGTTCCCCTCCAGTCGGGCGTTCAGGTCGATGTCACCCGAGGTGGTGTTGAGCCGCGCGTGGCGGGCGGGCGCCAGCTCGGCGCGCAACGTCCCGTTGACGGTTCTCGCCTCGAGCTCACCGGCCGCGTTCGTCACGGTCACATCGCCGCTCACGTTGCCGATGTGCAGCGTACCGTCCTGAGCACTGCCGTGCAGCGTGATCGTTCCGCTCACGGAGTTCACCTCGTCGTCCCCTGAGCCGAGATCCGCATTGATATTGCCGCTCACTGTATGCAGGTGTTGGCTCCCTACGACGTCGTGAGACTTGATGTCGGCACTCACCGCCGATACGTCGAGCTCGCTATTGCGCGGCACGTGGACCTCCAGCCGAACCGGCCCTCCCTCGTGAAATCCCCCCGGCGCATTGCAATCGCTCGATTCGTTGTACGTGACACATACGCTCGTGCGGCCGTGCCCTCCCTTCACCTGCACTCGCTGCGAGTCGCTCGACAGATCGGCCGTGACCGATACCGTAGGCTGATCCCACCCGGTGATCACGACGTCGCCGGCGACGTTGCTGACATCCACCTCGCCGCGCGGATCCGCCGCGACCTGCTGCTGGAAGGAGCTCGCATGAGCCGCCTCGCCCGCAAGGGCCAGCGATGTGGCCAGAATCGCCATACGAAGGAGGGAAGTAGTCATTTCAGGTCTCTCCGCTGCCGCTGCTCGCTTGTTGAACGGTCGACAGCACTTGCATCTCGTCTTGATAGGTATCGATCAGCAGCTCCTGCAGCAGTGCGTTACCGGGCTCGCGGCCCAGCGCCTGCTGGATGTCCCGCATCGACTGATGGATGGTGGCCAGGCTTTGCAGGACCTTTTTCCGGGTGGGCGGCGGAAGCTTCGCGAGCCGCGCATCCAGCGTGCGCAGAAGCTCCGCCCGCTCGTGCAGATACCGTGGATCGGTGACATACGAGACGGGGATTCCCCTGTCCGCGCTGCCACTGCCCGCAACCGCGGCGATGGGTGAGGTGGGATGGCCCGGCGCCAGAACCCACCGGTCGATGGTGATGCCCACCACGACCGCGGCGAGGACGGCGGCGAGTGTCGCGATCTGCATGACGCGCGGGCGCCAACGCCGCGCTGGCGCCGGCCCCACGCCGGTGTCCGGCTGCTGCATCCCGCTCGCACGCAACCTTGCCTCGAGTGCCGGCCAGCCGTCATGCGGTGGCGGGATCTCTCGCGGCAGGTCGCTGACGCGCCTGACTTTGGAAGGCGTTGGGTCGTTCATGGATGACTCTCCGGGTGGAGCCGGGCTCGCAGAAGCGCGCGCGCCCGGTGCAATTGGGCCTTGCAGGTGCCTTCGGCGACGCCGAGCATCTGCGCCGCTTCGCCGTGCGAGTACCCGTAGATCCCGCAGATCACCAGTGCGTCGCGCGCGCCCTCCGGCAGGGAGCCGACGGCTTCTTCGATCTCACGGACCTCGACTGGTGTATCCAGTGTCCACTCTGCCGGCGGTTCAGCGGGCTCCTCGTCGGGGTCCCCCGGCAGGGGCGGTATTTCCGCCTGCGTTGCGGTCTTGCGGCGCCGGCTCAGGACCACATTGACCGCGATCCGGTGCAACCAGGTCGCGAAGCTGCTGCGCGTCTCGAAACGCTTGAGCGCCCGCCAGGCGTTGAAGAACGCCTCCTGGGCACAGTCCTCGGCGGCGGTCGGATCGCGCATCATCCGCAGGCATAATCCGTACACGCTGCCAATGTGCTGGCGGTAGAGCCGTTCGAACGCCCGCATATCGCCGCAGCACGCCCGCTGGACGAGGGCCGGTTCCCATTCGATCGACTCGCTTTGTGTAGCCGGGACCATGCACTCCTTTGGACGCATCCGCGGACGGAAGCGTTTAAGGCCCCGTGGGCACGGCCAGGAGCCGGTCCCGGTCCCGGCTCAGGTCCTTGCCCGACCGCAGGCTCGGGTATGGCACCCCGGGATTGAGGCCTTCCCAATAGATGCGCTCGATGAGTGGCGCGGGGTTCTCGTCCTCCTTCCCCCAGTGCATGCCGCGTGTCACCCGGGCCCAGTAGGCGGGACTTTGCTTGAAATGAAACGCGGCCGGGTCAGGCAGTTTTTTGCCGCCGGTGAAGGCCGCGGCGAAGGGCGCCGGCTCGATCGCCTGGTAAGTCCAGTCCTTCCGCTCGAGGTCGAAGACGGCGGACATCGGCCGTTGGTACGCATCGTAGATGGACAGATGCCCGAGTCCGAGGATGTCCTCGATGGTGGCGAGCACGTTCACGGTGGAGTAACGCTCGCTCACGACGGCGTGGTGCTTTAGGTAAGGACCAGCGAAGAAGCAGACGCTCCTATGAGCATCGACGTGATCCGCGCCATCCTGCGCATCGTCCTCGATCACGATGATGAGCGTGGAATCAGCATATGGGCTGTGAGCAACCGCCTCGACCAAGTGGCCGACCGCGTAGTCGTTGTCCGCGACCTGCGCAGTGGGCGTGGTCAGTCCATCGATCGACTTCGTAAAATCACCGAGATGGTCGCGCATCAGCCGCACGAGGCTGAGCGCCGGCAGGTTCCCGTGGGCGACGTACCGGTCGAACTCACGCTTCCATTCAGCCTCCCGGTAGTAATCCGGGAAACGGGTATCGAACCCGCGGAAATACGGATCCGTGACCGGCGCCAGCTGGCGATTCGCCGGAAACGCAATCCGTGTATGGCTGGCATAGGGCAGAGGGATCAGCGGCGGGGCATGGATCGGGTTGTCATAAGGCTTGAGGTCCAGCATGAAGCCATAGTTGCGTACGGCCAGTCCCGCCCGCATGGCCGCATCCCAGAGGTAGCCCTGCTGGTATTCGCCCTCGGGACCATCCGGCGCCGTCACATCGGCAGTCCCGGGCAGCAGGTCCGTATCGTGTGGATATCCGGGCTCCTCCTTCTCTCTTCCGGCGAGTGACTGAACGGCCACATCCACATCACGATTGGTCCCTTCCACATCGTACGAGAGCCCCCGCTTTGCGTAGTACACCGGCATGTCCTTCGAGCCGTTGTCCGACTCCATCGCCGAGGTACTCCAGGGCCAGCCGTTGCCGCTCACCTCGCCCGTATCGTAGAAGTTATCGAGCGTCACGAAACCCAGCGCGAGCGCATGGGCGTTGGGAGTGATCGTGCGGCCAAACTCGGCCAGGCGCGGATCACCGTTGCCGACCGGCAGATCGCCCAGGAGCTGGTCGTAAGTGCGGTTCTCGCGAACGATGTAGATGATGTGCTTGATGCGCGCGTGCAGCGCGCTCATGACTCGCTGATCTTCTGCGTCCTCCCGTACATACAAGTGATCGTTGGCAGCAACCGTGCGGGTAAGCTCCGCCAGGTCGTGGGTCGACGGGGCAGGCAGGGTGAGGAAACCCGCTTTGGACAGCTGCAGGATGTACCGGTTGGACGCACTGCATTGCACATGCCGTGCGGCGTCGTAGTCGTTGTCCGCGCACCACCCGGCGTTGGGACCCGGGACGCTCTTGCCGTTCACGATGTAGAGCATCTTTCCGTCGGCGCTCACGCTGACGGAGTTCGGCCAGTATCCGGTCGGAATCAGACCCGCAACGCGCGGCGTACCCGCTCCCAGCGTGAGGATCGCGACGGCATTCTCGCCACCATTCGTGACGTAGAGTCGGCTCTCATCCGCGGACAGCGCCAGACTGTTCGGCGCGACGCCGTGGAAGTAGGCGCCTGGCGCCATCAGTGACGGCGGCGCGATCGTGCGAGTGACAGCGAGAACGCGATTGTCGGCCGTGTCGACCACCGAAACGACATCGGCATTGTCACTGGCCACGTAGAGCCGCGAGCCGGCATGATTCAGCACCATGCGGTTGGGATTGCCTCTGACAGGGATGCGCGCAACGACGGACGGCGTGTGGCCTCCGAGATCGACGACATCAATCTCCCGGTCGCGCATGCTGGACACATAGGCCGTGCGATTTCCCTTGATCGCGACCCAGTAGGGGTAAGTGCCGCCGGCACGACCCTGGCCGGGCTGAAGCGAGACCTCGCGCGCCGGTCCCGCGGGAAGACCGCCCGAGAGCGGCACCAGGGAAACAGAGTCGTCGTAGAAGTTCGCCGCCACCAGCCGGCTGCCGTCGGCAGATACGGCCAGTCCCGCGACCTCAGGGGGAGTCTCGAGTCCCTTGCCTGCATGGTGTCTCAGCTTGATGAGCGCAGCGGTATCTTCCGACCACGCCCCACGCCGCCGCTCGAAGACATGTACGTCGTCGTCCACGCCTCCTGAAACATAGAAGTGCTTGCCGTCCGGCGCGAATGCCATGCCCATGTAGGTATTCGGCACCCGCAGGACCTGGCGACGCTCGGGCCGACCGTGGCCGATGTCGTAGACGAACACGTACTCCTCGGAATCGGCCGCGATGACCTTGGCCGCCCGGTCGCGGAGCTGGTTGTAGCCGCTCGTCAGGATGAGCAGTGTGTCGCCGTCCGGACTGGTGGCCGTCGTAACCGCTTGACCGGCGAGGTAGTGCGGGAAGTCGCGCAGCCCGGGATTGAGGCGCACGAAAGCCGCGCCTGCCGCGGCAGTCGGCGTGAGCCTGATGCCCGAAGGAGCAATGGGCGGCCGGGGTTTGCTCGACGCTGCCCGGGCGGCGTCCGCGGAAGGGCTTGCAGCGAGGGTCAGTGCCGCGAGCAGAATGAATGAGAAGCTGGCAGACAATCGCCGGGTCGGCATGTAGGAGTCTCGCTCCAGTATTGGGCAATCGGCGAAGCGTACCGGTTTTGCGCCCGCCGCGGTATGGCGCGCCCGGGATGTAACGCCGGAGCAAAGATTCCCAATGAAGCGGGATGCCGGAAGACCTACCCTACTGCTCCCTTATCGCGTTGCGCAGTGCAGTGCCCGGTATTCATTTATCGGCGGTCGGGCACTTGGGGGCGTTGCTCGCCACCTGCTTCTGCGGCTCTAGCTTCCAGTCGGCCGGGAGCTCGAATTGATCCGACGGAATGCTCGACGTGTCGATCGAGGTCGTCTCAGTAATGAGAGACATGACGCGCACCAGCGATCCGGGCGCTGGAGCAGGCGCGGCCGCTGTTGAGGCGTCTGATGAAGATCGAGCGGTCACCGAATTGGCCGCAGCATCGGCAGCAGGCTCCGCGGCCTCGTTCGCCGCGCCGGACGCCGCGGCTCCGCCCGCGGAACCCGCGTTGATGGCGGAAGCACCGTGATGGAACAGCCCCGACAGCCCGCCGGCGATGGCATTGGTCGCGAGGCTGTGCATGCTGAAGCGGCTGCCGCTGCTCGCCTGCTGCTGCTGCGCCTGCTTCGCCTTCCCGCAATGCGGGCCGCCGAACGCCACGTAAAAGGTCGTACGCAGCGGATATCCCTTGAGGTCAGCCGCCTTGCCCCGCAGTTGCTTGAAAGCATCCGCATAGGGCGCCATGAAGCGCTCCATGGTGTGCTGCAGCTGCGGGTTGTTCGGATCGAGGCCCTGTGCCTGCAGATACTTCTTCACGAACGCGGTGCGCTCGTCGCTGCCCGCGATCTCATCCGTCGTGAGCCAGGTCTCGAAGCCGTAGTCGATCTCGCACACGTCCCCGGTCTGCGCATCCGTGCAAGTCTGCGACAGCACCACGCTGGTCTTACGCGCATCATGCCCGAGGATCGTGGTGTGCTCGTCGGTGCCATTCACGCTGAGCACCGGCGAGCTCAACTGACAGTGCGTCGTATCGGGCCCCGTCTGCGAGGCATTCTGCGCTTGCGGCATCGGGCACTTCTTCATCTCTTCCATCGCCGCATCGAGTTGCTGCTGCGCCTGCGCGCGCTGCTCGGCCGTCGGGAAAGGCCGCTCGCTGTAGCGCCTCTTCTTCGGCTGCAGTTGCCACTCGACCTGCTTGTCGAGGCGCACGATGCTGCCGCTCTCGACATCGTGGCAGAAGAGTGCGAGGAAGCCATGACAGCGCACCGTCGAATCGCTGCGCTGTTTGTCGGCGCTGGTGCGCTCCAGGGAGTCGATGTCAATGTTGATTCCAGAGAGGCTCATCGACGTTTTCTGCCCGACGGTGACGTCGGCGCGAGCCGGCGGCGCCAAAACCGCGAGAGCCGCGGCGCCGGCAAGGGTCAGAGTGAGCATGGCCCGGATTCGGCTGCGCATCGTCATGTTGGCTGTCTCCCCCTTGGCAGAATGGGACATCGCCTTTTTGTAGCGGCCGCGGAGCATTCTCCGCCTTCATTTGGTGCGTGTCGATGCCCGGCCGTATGCGCGACGCCTGCAGCCGGTGCCGCGTCTCAGGCGGAGCAGCGGTGTCAGCGCAGCCGCCGGACGCGCCGCTCTGCTCGAGACTCAGACCGTCCCCGTCAGGCCACCCCGACCAGGTACTCATAATCCGTCCGCGCCGCATCCATCCGCGGGCCGGTGAACGGCGGCTCCTGCTCGACGTAGTAGTACCTCACTCCCGCCCCATACCCCGCCGACAGGATGCTCTTCCAGTCGAGAGCGCCGGATCCGACGTCGGCCGGATCCATCCTGAATCCATTGTTGGGCACGGTGCTCGCCTTGATGTCCTTGACGTGCATCAGCCGAAACCGCTCGCGGTGCGCGCGCAGCAGTGGGATCGGATCGACCCCCGCGGCGGCGACCCAGCCGACATCCATCTCGAACCAGACCACATCCGGGTCCGTGTTCGCGAGCAGCAGGTCGTATGCGGTGCCGGGCCCCTGCTTGGTGAACTCGACGTTGTGGTTGTGGTAGGCCAGCTTCAGTCCTTCGCGCTTCAAGGCGGCCCCTTTCTCATTGAGCTGCGCAGCCAGGCGTCGCCAGTCAGCGGCCGTCATCTCGCTGCCCGCGCGGCTGAGAAAGTGGAGGCCGTCCTCTCCCTTGCGTGGTCCGTCGATGCGCTCTGGCAAGGGGAATATGGGTACGACGACATATCTGACGCCGACATGGTGCATGTCGGCGGCAAGCCGGCCGACATCTCCCGCGAGCGACGGGCCGCCGCCGCCGTCCGCCTGCAGCGGCACGTGCGCGCTGGGGCATGACAGTCCGGCGCGGTCCAGCGCCGTGCGCAGCTCCCCCGCCGTGCGCTTCATCAGGCCCACGGTCTCTACGGTCCGGTAGCCGATTCGCGCCAGCGTCTGTAGTGTGCCCTCGAGGTCTTGGTAGGGCGCCTCCCCGAGCGTATACAGCTGCAGGCCGATCGGCAGGTCATGGCGCGCGAAGAAGCGCCGGCGCTGCGCAGGCGCGGCAAATCCCGCGGTCGCCGCCATGCAGCCGGCCGCGGCCGCAGCGCCGAGGAACGCCCGCCGGGTGGTGGTGGCGAGCCGTTTCGCCGAATCCGGATTTCCCGCTTCATGCTGGATGTCGCCGCCTGTGCCCATCTCGCTACCTCTGTCTGACCGTTGGCAGCGAATTCTAGTCCGCGGGCTTGGCCGCGGCGCAAGCGCGGCGGGTCTTACGATGCGATAGTTCTCGCCGCTCCTGCGGCGTAGGATGCCCGCATGAGCGTACTGCCCGACATCGAGCCCGCGTCGGCGTCCTGCCCCGGGACTCCCCAGCTTTCTGCCGTCATCGACTCCCGCACACGCGACCTCGGCGGCTTCACCGTCGGTCGTGTGCTGCCCTCCCCTGCGCGCAAGCTCATCGGCCCCTTCATCTTCTTCGACCACATGGGGCCTGCCGTTTTCCCGCCAGGGCGGGGAATCGACGTGCGGCCGCATCCGCACATTGGTCTGGCCACGGTGACGTATCTCTTCGAAGGCGAGATCGTCCATCGCGACAACCTGGGCTCGCACCAGCCGATCCGACCCGGCGATGTCAACTGGATGACGGCGGGCCGCGGAATCGCGCATTCCGAGCGCACGGGGACGGACCCTCGGCGGACCGGCTCTCGCCTCGATGGGCTGCAGCTCTGGGTCGCGCTGCCGCGCAGCCATGAGGAGACCGAGCCCGAGTTCCATCACCACCCCGCGCGCATTCTTCCTTCCACGGCCATCGCTGACGTGCAGATCCGCGTGCTCGCCGGCAGCGCCTACGGTGAGACATCGCCTGTCAGGACTTTTTCGCCCCTCTTCTACGTCGACGCGGCAATGCCGGCGGGCAGTGAATTGCCGCTTCCAGACGAGCACGAGGAACGCGCCGCTTACATCGCCAGTGGCACCGTCGAATGCGGTAACGAGCGGGCTGAGCGCGGCCGCATGCTGGTGTTCGCGCCCGGCGCTCCGGCAACCCTGCGCGCCATCAGCGACGCACGAGTCGCCCTCATCGGCGGCGCGCCGATTGACGGTGAGCGGCACATCTTCTGGAACTTCGTCTCCAGCTCGCAGGCGAGGATCGAGCAAGCCAAGCGCGATTGGCGAGAGGGCAGGTTCCCCAAAGTGCCGGGCGACGAGCAGGAGTTCATCCCGCTGCCGGAGTGAACCCGCCTTCCACCGGCATGACATCGCGCATCTGATCGACGGTCCTGAGGGATGGAAAGACCCGCATCCAGACTGCGACCACGACGAGGGTGCCGACGCCGCCCAACACGACCGCGGGAACTGTTCCAAGAAGGGCCGCGGTGACGCCGGACTCGAAGCCGCCGAGCTCGTTGGAGGCACTGATGAAGAGCGTGCTCACCGAGCTCACTCGCCCGCGCATGACATCGGGCGTTGCAAACTGCACCAGTGCGGCGCGGATGTATACGCTGATCTGATCCGCGGCGCCCGTGATGGCGAGCGCCGCAAGGGACAGGCCGAAATTGCTCGACACGCCAAACACGATGGTGCCGATGCCGAAGACCACCACGGCGGCAAACATCGTGCGGCCCACCCTACGGTCTACCGGGCGGCGGGTGAGATAGAGCGCTGTGAGGGCGGCACCGAACGCGGGGGCGCTGCGCAGGAGACCGAGACCCGTCGGTCCGACGTGCAGGATGTCGCGAGCGTAGATCGGCAGGAGGGAGACCGCGCCACCCAACAGCACCGCGAAGAGATCGAGCGAGATCGCTCCGAAGACCACCGGTCGGGAGCGCACGAACTCTATACCCTCGCGGACTCTCGCGAAGCGGCTCGTGAGTACCGCAGTGTCCGGCGAAACACGCCTGCCGCCGAGAAAAAGCATTCCCGCGGCGCTGGCCAATGACGCGAGGAGCGCACTGCCGTATGCGATCGCCGGCCCCAGCGCGTAGGCAAAGCCACCGAGGGCGGGCCCCGCGATGATCGCGAGCTGAGTGATGGAGGAGCCCCAGGCAAGCGACCTCGGGAGCTTCTCGGGCGGCACGAGGAACGGCAGCAGCGATCGCGTCGCCGGTCCTGAGAAGCCCCGCGCCGTGCCGTAGAGCAGGATCACCCCGTAGAGGGGCCAGACGGAGGTCTGGCGGGTGAGGACGAAGACGAGCAACAACGCGCTCGACAGCGCCTCGAGGAGGCTGGCCAGCGTGATGATGCGCCGCGGATCGAAGCGGTCCGCGAGCTCCCCGGCGGGCAACGCGAGCAGGAACATCGGCACGAACTCGACGAGGCCCACGAGCCCGAGCGCGAGCGGACTTTGTGTCAGATCGTAGACCTGCCAGCCAACGGAGACCGACTGCACGAGCACCGCGATCCGCGCCAGGACGCGGATACAGAGATACAGCGGGAGGTCGCGGTCGCGGTAGGGGCTGTTAATTGCCTGAGCCCGCCCGGGCGTGCAGATAGCTCACCGCGGCCAGGTCCTGCACGATGTGCCCGAGCGACTTGTAGACGGTGATCTCCGCCGGTGACCTGCGGCCGGGGATGCGCCCGAGCAATACCTCGCCGATCTCGGCGGCGATGTGGCCGTCGCCGATGATGCCGGCCTCCTTGGCGAGCAGAAACTCCGCGGCCGCGGCCAATGCCGAGCGGCGACTGTCCACGATATAGCGGCTCGCCTGAACCAATGCATGGTCGATCTCCACGGGCCCGGCGTGGCTGGAGCCGACGACATTCACGTGCGTTCCCGGCCGCACCCACTCCCCCAGCAGCACCGGAGTCCGCGACCCGGTCACCGTGCAGATGATGTCGGCCGCCGTGGCAGCCTCGTGGCCCGCTGCGATCGCCCTGACGGGAATCCCAACTTCACGCCGCATGCGCTCGGCGAATGCGGTGGCGCGCTCCGCGGAACGCCCCCAAACCAGGATTTCCTGCAGCGGGCGCACAAGGGCGAGGGCTCGAATGTGGGACGCGGCCTGGGCCCCGCAGCCAAATACCGCGAGCGTACGCGCATCCGGCCGAGCCAGCGCGTCGGTTGCGACCGCGGATGCCGCGCCCGTGCGGATCTCCGTCACCTCGCCCGCATCGGCGATGCACGCCACCCGGCCGCTCTCGCGATCGAAGAGCACCACGATGCCGCGGTGCGCGGAGCGGCCCGGCTGCGCGGGATCCCCGAACACCGACAGCACCTTGGCGCCGAAGCCATGCGGCGCGGCGAGCGTGCCCGGCATCACGCCGAAGAGCCTGGCGGGAGCGATCTCGAAGATGCTGCGCAGCGGCTGCGGCTTGCCGTCGGCGCTGAACTCGGCCATGGCAGTACGGACCGCCACGATGCAGCCTTCGTAGTCGAGGCGGGCCCGAACTTCCTCCGGGCCGTAGAAAGGGACGCTCCCCTGGCAGCCGGCCTCGGTCACACCCTCTGCGTCCAGCCGTGCGTGTCCCGGGACTCGCCGCACTGGATGGAGACGAGCCGCTCGCGAAGCTTGCGCGTGTGCGGTCCGACTTCGCCGCTGCCGACCCTGACCTCCTGGCCGTGATGAATGAGGGTGCCGACGCCCGCGAGCACCGCCGCCGTGCCGGAGAGGGCGGCTTCACCGTCGCGGACCCACTCGAGCATCTCGGCGACATCGAAGATCCGCTCCTCGACGCGATAGCCCTCCTCCCGCGCCAGAGTCAGCACGGAGTCGCGGGTCACTCCATGGAGGAACGTCGAGTCGAGACTGCGGGTGAGCACCTGGCCGTCGCGCAGCAGCAGGAAGTTGGAAGCGCCCGTTTCCTGCACGGAGCCGCCGGGGCAGAACAACACCTGGTCGACTTTGTATTTGCGCCGCGCCTCGAGGGTGGGCCCGAGGGCCGCGGCGTAATTGCCGCCTGTCTTCACCCTGCCGGTCTGCGTGGCCGTGCGCGCATTGACGTCCTCGATGTAAATGCGTAGCGCCTTCATGCCCCCGGCCCCGGAGAAGTAGTCCCACACCGGACTCGCCAGTACGATGAGACTCGCCTCAGTGGCCGCGGCGCCGGCGGCGCCGATATTGGGCGTCGTGCCGAAGAGGATCGGGCGCAGATAGAGCGCTCCCGGCGCTTCGGGAACCACATCGCGATTGCGGTCGATGGCGGTGCGGATCATGTCCTCGAGTTGCCGGGGATCGGGCTCCGGCAGCACGAGCGAGCGAGCGCTCTGGCGCATGCGCTCGATGTGCCGGTCCATCCGGAACACGTTGATGCTGCCGTCAGCCCAGCGATAGGCCTTGAACCCCTCGAAGCAGGTGCTCGAGTAATGCAGGACGTGCGCGGCCGGGTGCAGCTCGATCGGCGCGCACGGCCGGGTCTCGAAGCGTCCCCAGGCTCCATTCTGGTAGCGCGCCAAGGTCATCGTGGGCGCCAGTACGGATCCAAACGCCGGGCGCGGCTCTTGCGAAGGCTTAGGGATGCTGTTCATGCCCGCCAGTTTAAGCCGGGAGCGGTCGCCGCGCATCGTTGTCGCACCACTGCAACGGCTGCCGCTCCAGTGCGGGATGCGGATACGATAGCCGGCGTGGCTATCCCAGCGAAAATCGTGACCGGCCGCGGCGGCCTCCGGGCCGACATGACGGAGAGCGGCGGCATACGCCGCCTGGACTGTGGCGGTACGACCCTGAACCTCTTCGTGGGCAGCGAGGTCGAGTGCGGCCCTGCCAATCTCTTCCTGCGGCGCCGTGCCGGCAGTCTCGACTGGACGCCCCTTCTCGGCCCCGCGAGCCCGACGCGTTTTGGCGCTCCGGCGGCCGGTACCCTCGCGGGCCGCGGCAGCTGGCAAGACATCGAATACGAGATCTCGCTGGCGCTCGCCGCGCAGGCCCCCGTCTGGTTCTGGCACGTCAGCCTGACGAACGCCGGATCCGAAGCGCAGGAGCTGGACCTCACGTATGCGCAGGATCTCGCACTCGCCCCCTACGGAGCGGTGCGGATGAACGAGTATTACGTCAGCCAGTACATCGATCACACGCCGCTCTCGGATCCGCAGCGCGGAATCCTGATCGCCTCGCGCCAGAACCAGGCCGCGGAAGGGCGCAATCCGTGGTGCCTGATCGGCTCGCTGCGCAAAGCGGTCTCCTTCGCAACCGATGCGCTGGATTTCCACGGGCTCGCGAGCCGCGCCGGCCAGCCGCCCGCCGGCATGGTGGCCGACCTTCCCGACCGGCGGCTGCAGCACGAGCATGCGATGGCCGTGCTGCGCGACACGCCGCTGCGCCTGGCCCCGGGAGAGCGTGTACACGCGGGATTTTTCGGGATCTTCGCCGCCGACCATGCCGGCGCCACGACCGAGGCTGACTTGTCCCGGATCGGAGCGGTACTGTCGCTGCCCGAGTCATCGCCCCCGCCGGCATCGCTGCAGACCCCACCCGCGAGCCCGTCAGCCCGGACGCTCTTCTCGGCGCTGACTCCTCTGCAGGCGACCGATCTCGATGGCGATGCCCTCCGCCGGTTGTTTGCACCTCCCTGGCGCCACGAGGAAGCTGATGAGCGCGACGGTGAGCCGCTGTCTTTCTTTCACGGCGCCGACAGCCACGTGGTGCTGCGAGCCAAGGAACTGCGCGTCCTGCGCCCTCACGGGCAGCTGCTGCGCACCGGGCGACATTTGACTCCGGACGAGAGCGCCCTCACGTCGACAGTATGGATGAACGGCGTCTTCCACTCCATGCTGGCCCAGGGGCATGTCAGCATCAACCGCTTCCTGTCGGCGAATCGCAGTTATCTCGGCTTCTTTCGCTCCCAGGGCCTGCGGGTCTTCGCACGGCTCGGCGGTGAGTGGCGCCTCCTCGGCGTGCCCTCGGCGTTCGAGATGGCCCCCGACTGCTGCCGGTGGATTTACCGGCATGCCGCAGGTGAGATCCAGTTGCGATCCGCCGCCCAAAGCGGACCGCATGCGCTGACGCTCGACATCGAAGTGACCGTGGGCCCTGCGACGGGCTTCCTCATCTGTCAGCACATCGCGCTCAACGGCGATGATGGCAACACTGCGGAGGCGCTCGCCTGGCATCGCGCCGGCGATACGCTCATTGTGACCGCCACGCCAGGATCGGACGTCGGCCGCAGGTTTCCGCAGGGCGAGTTCCGGATCACATTCACGCCGGAAGCGGCCGTGCAACGCGTCGGCACGGATGAGCTGCTCTTCGCCGACGGCCGCTCGCGCCAAGAGCCGTATCTTTGCATCGAGACCTCGCCGGTGCGACGCACGGGCCTGAGCATTCGAGGCGAGCTCGTCGCCGAGGCAAGCGAAAATCCCTGGCGGCTGCCGCCTGAGGAGCCGCTGCTGCCGCTCCTGACGATCGCGCCGGCCGCCGCCGCGCAGCCCCTCGTCCGCGCGGCGCAGCTCGCCGAAATGGTGCCCTGGTATGCGCAGAACGCGCTCGTCCACTATCTCTCGCCGCGCGGGCTCGAGCAGTACTCGGGCGGCGGCTGGGGCACCCGTGATGTCTGCCAGGGACCGGTCGAGATGCTCCTCGCGTCGGGCCGCACGAAGCCGCTGCGCGACATCGTGCTGCGCGTCATGGCCAACCAGAATCCCGATGGAGACTGGCCGCAGTGGTTCATGTTCTTCGAGCGGGAGCGCGGGATCCGCGCGGGCGACTCGCATGGCGACATCGTCTTCTGGCCGCTGGTGGCGCTCGCGCAATATCTCATCGCCTCGGGTGATGCCGACATCCTGCAAGTCAGAGTCCCCTTCTTCGATGCCAAGGGACCGGATGCGGGTGACCGCTCGACAGTGTGGGAGCATGTCGAGCGCGCTTTCACCGTCATCGAAAGGCGGCGTATCCCTGGCACGACACTCGCCGCCTATGGGCACGGGGACTGGAATGACTCCCTCCAGCCCGCGGATCCTGCGCTGCGCGATCACATGTGCAGCGCATGGACGGTGACGCTGCATTTCCAGGTCCTGACGGCGCTGGCGCGCGCATTGCGATCGGTCGGGCGCGCCGTGCAGGCGGAGTCGCTCGAGCAGCAGGCGCAAGCCGTTCGCGACGACTTCCAGCGCCACCTGATGCCTGACGGAGTGCTCGCCGGGTATGCCGTGTTCGACAGCGGCGCGGACATTCGCTACATCCTGCATCCCCGCGACGCGACAACCGGCGTCCACTACAGCTCTCTTGCGATGATCCACGCCATCCTGGAGGACATGCTCACTCCGGATCAGACACGCGCGCACCTCGAGATCATCGGGCGGGAGCTGACCGGGCCCGACGGCGTACGGCTCTTCGACCGACCGATGCCGTATCACGGTGGCCCGCAGCGCATCTTCCAACGCGCGGAGAGCGCAACATTCTTCGGCCGCGAAATCGGACTCATGTACATGCATGCCCATCTGCGCTACGCCCAGGCCCTGGCGCATGTTGGAATGGCGGACGATTTCTTCCAGGCGCTGTGTCAGGCCAGTCCCATCGGCATCCGTTCCGTCGTCCCGACGGCGAGCCCGCGGCAGGCCAACTGCTATTACTCGAGCTCCGATGCGGCGTTCGCGGATCGATATCAGGCGCGTGCGGAATACGGACGCATCCTCCAGGGTACGGTCCCCCTCGATGGCGGCTGGCGGGTATATTCCAGCGGCGCGGGGATCGCTCTCGCCCTCACGCTGCGGCACTTCATCGGGGTCACCCGGGAAGCGCGCGATTTCTGCATCGATCCGGTCCTGCCCGGCGCGCTGGATGGCATGCGTGTGCTGACGTCGCTGCGGGGACATCCGCTCGAGGTGACATATCGCGTCGGACCCGCTGGCTGCGGGGTCAACGCCATCGTGCTCAACGGTGAGAAACTGCCCTTCACGCGCGACGCCAATCCGCACCGCCGGGGAGCCGCGCGGGTGCCAGCCGGGTCGATGCTCGATCGCCTCGGTGGGACGCGAAACGCGCTTGCCATCGACCTCGGCTAGGGCGGGCGATATCATCTCGCTGCTTGTCGTACGCCCAGCCAACGCCTCGTATCCTGCTCCTCGGCCTGCTCGCGGGGGCGCTCTGTGCCTGCCACTCGTCGGGCGACGAGTCGTCCGCCCCCGCGGCGGCACGCGTGATTCGCGCGCCCGCAGCTGTTGCGACCTCCGCCACGCCCCCGCCGATGGCCGTTGCCCTGGCCCCGCAGATCAATGATGGCGACTTCTTACAATTTGATAAGACTCTGTCCTCCGATGTCTTCGGCGGGCGCAAGCCCGGCACGCGTGGCGAGGTCCTGACGATCCGCTACCTGGTCGACCAGTTCCGGCACATGCACCTCACACCCGGCAATCACGGGTACTGGCTTCAGAGCGTGCCGGTCGTCACGACCACTCTGCTCAACACCGGCGCGAAGCTCGAGGTCCGCACGGGCAGCGGCGCGCAGGGTTTTGCCTACGGCACCGACATGATGGCCTTCACTCAGGCCGCGCGTCCGCTGGTCGCTCTGAGGAACTCGCCTGTCGTGTTCATGGGCTACGGAATCGACGCGCCCAAATGGCAGTGGAACGACTACCAGGGTGTGAACGTCAAGGGCAAGACGGTGATCGTGCTGGTGAACGATCCGGGCTACGCCACCGGCGATACGCAACTCTTCAACGGCAAGGCGATGACCTGGTACGGGCGCTGGGTCTACAAGTACGAGGAAGCGGCGCGGATGGGCGCCGCCGCCTGTTTCATCGTGCATACGAGCGACGATGCGGCCGGTTACTCCTGGACGGTGGTCAGGAACAGCAACGGCGGCCCGGTGCAGAGCCTGCCCGCCAGCGTCGCTCCGGGTCCGCGGCTCGCGGTCGCGGGGTGGCTGACACGCGCCGCCGCGCAGCGGCTCTTCCACTCGGCAGGCCTGGATTTCGACAGCCTCGCCACTCAGGCCGCGCAACGGGGCTTCACTCCCGTGCCGCTCAAGGCCACCGCGTCCATCACCCTGAGGAGCGGAATCGATCACGGCCGGTCCTACAACCTGCTGGCCCTCGTCAAGGGCAGAAAGCACCCCGACCAGGTGGTGGTCTACAGCGCACACTGGGATCATCTCGGCACCTCGGGCGGACCCCGCGGACATAGAGAGATCTTTCACGGCGCCATCGACAACGGCAGCGGGCTTTCCGCGCTCCTCGAGATCGCCGATGCGTTCGCCCACCAGCGCACTCCCCCCGAACGCAGTGTCCTCTTCCTCATGCCGACGCTCGAGGAATCGGTCATGCTCGGGTCGCAATACTACGTGGCCCACCCTGTATACCCGCTCGACAAGACTGTGGCCGACATCAACGTGGACGCCTGGCCGGTCATCGGGCGCGCCCGCGACATGACAGTCATCGGCGCAGGGCAATCGCAGCTGGAGGACGACCTCAAGCAGGTGCTGTCGCTGCAGGGAAGGACGTTGACTCCGGAGGCGACGCCGCAGTTCGGCTTCTATTTCCGCTCCGACCACTTCAGCTTCGCGAAGGCGGGCGTGCCATCGCTGATCGTCGGACCCGGGCTCGACCTGATCGACGGCGGTCGGGCCGCGGGGCTCGCGGCCTCCGCCGACTACACGGCGCACCGCTACCACACGCCAAGCGACGTGTTCGATCCCAACTGGGATCTCAGCGGCACGCTCGAAGACATCCAGACGCTGTATCTCCTCGGCCGCAACCTGGCCGATGGCGGGCAGTGGCCGGAGTGGTATGCCGACAGCGAGTTCCGCGCGCGCCGGGACGCGATGATGGCGAAGGCGCAGCAGGCTGCTCCCGCCCACAAGTCGCCGCGCTCGGCCGGCGCCCGGACTCGGACCGGGGGTACCCCCTGACCTGATCGTGGCCTAACGCGTGCTGCGCGACACCGGGATATCGACGATTTTCTCGCACGCCAGCGGCACGACCTCGCGCACGATGATCCGCGGCGGCACTGCCTCACCGCGTGCCGCGCACACCGCGGCAAGGTAATCGGAGCGAAGAACGAGTTGCCAGAGTCGCCAGCGTTCCGGCAAATCGTCGAGTTCCGGACGCATGTGAAGTGTCAGTCCCCTCTCACCCTGCAGCTCGAAGCGAAACGCGTCGAGGGCGATCGCGAGACCCAGTCCCCGCGCCTTGATATACGACTCCTTCAGGGTCCACAGCTCAAAGAAGCGTCGGCGCCGCTCGCGTGGCGCCAGCGAGAGCAGCGCCGCGCTCTCCTCCGGAGCGAAGTAGCGGTCGAGCCCCGCGATATCAGCATCACGCGTCTCGAAGTTCTCGACGTCGAGACCCAACGTCCTGGCCGATGTCACCCCCAGCATCACGAGGTCGGCGGAATGCGAGATGTTGAACTCCAGCGCGGGTAAGGGCCGGGGACCCGAAATCACGGGACGTCCGTGCGCTCCCGCCGAGAACGCCCATTCCTCGGGCCGCAACGCGGCATAGCGTGACAACGCCGTGCGCACCAGCGCCCGTGTTACCAGGTAACGCCGCTGGTCCCGCGCAAACCGGAAGCGCGCCTGTCTGGCACGCTCGTCCGTGGACAACAGCGCATCGTAGCGGACCCATAGGGAGTCATCTTGGATGTCACTGATGTACGTACACCACAGATCGATCGTGCGACTGTACGCGGTGAGGCTCATGGGACGTCCTGCACCCTGCCCTTCCATTTGCCACCGCGCCCCGCGGCGTATTGGATCGCGGAGTGAACCGTGGCGGCACCGTAGAAGAGGGCCACGGCCGGCAGAATCAGCGCGTACGCGGATGAGACCTGGTAGAGCCGAATCATGGGCAGATAACACGCCGTCATCACGAGCCACGCCGCGGCGCCAAGACCCATCATGACTGGCTCGCGCGCCAATAGGAGAAGCGGCGGCGCCAGATAGGTGACGGCGAGTCCGAGCAGGGTTGCGGCGAGCGCCAGATACGAGTGCCGCAGCTGATTGAAAGCGGTCCGCGAGATCATGGCGCCGATCTCCCGGAACGTGCCATACACCCGTAGGCTGCGCGTCTGCCGCGCGAGGCCCAGCCAGATGCGCCCGCCGCTCGCCTTGATCGCGCGCGCCAGCGCGCAGTCGTCGATGATGCAGCCGCGGATCGCGGCAAGCCCCCCGGCACGCGCCAGCGCGGCTGGCCGTATCAGCATGCAGCCGCCCGCGGCGCCCGCTGTGACCGATCGCGGCGATGCGATCCATGCGGGCGGGTAGAGCTTGAGGAAGAAGAAGACGAAGGCCGGAATCAGGCAGCGCTCCGCGAACGTCACTGTCGAGAGCCGCACCATGAGCGAGGCGAGGTCGAGATCCTCCGCCTCGGCCTTGTCGGCCAGCGCGGCGACGTCGCCGGGCGCGTACTCGATGTCGGCGTCGGTGAGCAGCAGAAAGTCAGGATTGCGCGCGACCGCATCGGCAACGCCTTGCGACATGGCCCAGAGCTTGCCTGTCCAGCCCGGCGCAGGTGCCGTGCCGCGCAGCACCGTCAATCGCGCGCCCGCGCCAGCGGCATCGGCGGCCTTCCTGGCTTCCTCCGCAGTGCCATCCGTGCTTGCGTCGTCGACGATGATGATGTGGATGGGTACCTCCAGAGTCTGCGCAAGCAAGGAGCGCACTGTCTTGCCGATGCCCTCGATCTCATTGCGTGCCGGTACGACCGCGATTACACACCTGGCGCGTCTGCTTGCGACGACATCAGCTACGGCCAGCGCCGGCCGCGGCTGAAGCACGCGTGAAATACGCCAGAATCGGCCGCGTAAGAGCAGCAGATAAAGCCAGATGCCTAGAGGAATCGCTGCGGTAGCGTGCGCGAAAGTCACAAGATCAACCGACGCCTGGGGCACGACGCCGCGTGAGCATGCGGTCCCTCCCGCGAGGCCGATATAATCGGCGCACCTTCTTCGCCATGCTGGCTTCCTATTGCAACGTGAGGCCGCGGCTCAACGCCGCGGAGAGAGTACTGATTGCCTCGAGAGACACGAGCGGTCCGCAGTCGCTCAAGCATAGCCCAAGGCGTATAGCCCGTGCAGCGCTCGGGCTGATCGCCGCGGCACCGCTCTGCCTCGCGGCCCGCGGCGCCGCGGCGCAGGCCGCGGCGGCACCCCAGACCGCGGCGGGTCCGCCGGCGACGACGCCTGCGCGGGCGCCGAAAGTGATCGGGCCGATCCCGGCGCCAAAGCCGAAACAGGCGGAGACTCACGGGAAAATCAACTGGTTGAATCCCACCACCTGGCCGGTGCTGCCGGTACCGCTGACCGCGGTCGACCCCAACAACGGCACCACGCTCGGCGTCATTCCGACCCGGCTGGTGACCAACGACCGCAGCGAGATCACGGCCATCATCGCGCCGGACTTCATGCATAACCCGTACTTCGGCTGGGGCGCGCACGGCCGCATTCTGGCCTTTCCCTCGAAGAACACGCAGTGGTCGATCGTCGGCGGCGGGGAGGAGCGCATCGAGAGCACGCTGGATGCGATCTTCCAGACCGGACTGCTGCGCGAAAGCCCGTTCTCCTTCACCGTCGAGGGCCTCTATGACCGTAGCGGTACGCCTCGGTTCTACGGCATCGGCAACAACTCATTCAAGATCAACCAGTCCGTCTACACGGACCAGCAGCTCGGGGTCACCGCGACACTGGGCTGGAATATCACCCATGCGCTGCAGCTCGCCTACACGTTCGCGGCGAACAAGGTGAAGGTGCTGGCCGGAGACCTCAGTGGCGTCCCGCCGATCACCGAGCGGTTTGCGGATATCATTGGCATCGGCACCACCCACGAGCTGCTGAACCGCGTCGCACTCGTCTACGACACACGCGACGACATCGTCATTCCCACACGAGGGATGGAGGTGGTCGTTTACGGCGGCGTCGCGAGCCGCAACGCCAAGTTGGACGATTCCCTGTTCACCGAGGCCGGCGGCGACGGGCGGTTCTACTATTCCCCGTTCCCGTCGCTGGTGGTGGCGACTCACGTGAGCCTGCGCTATGAGCCGACCGCCAACCGCGTTCCCTTTTGGGCGCTGAGCAGCATAGGGGGCGATCAGAGCTCCATCGGTGGTTCGCAAACGCTGCGCGGCTACGGCACCTCGCGCTTTTACGACCGCAACTCCTTTTCCGCCAACATCGAGCTGCGCGAGAACGTGTACTCGATGGATGCGCTGGGCACGCACATCGACCTGCAGGTGGCCCCGTTCTTCGACACCGGCCGGGTCTTCCACAACACCGACACCTGGCCGATGAAACACCTGCACAATGTCTTTGGCGTGGGGCTGCGCGGAGTCGCCGCGCCTTCCGTGGTCGGCTACGTCGACATCGGCAAAGGACACGAAGGTATCGCAGTTTTCACCGGCATAAATTATCCTTTTTGATTGGCGCAAAGAGCGGCATCCTGCCCTTGCGCGGCCAGCCTTGTGACAGGGATTCGCCTCGCGGGCCCGGGAGCGGCCCGGGCCCGCATACTTACTTGCTTTCGGACGGCGCTCCGTCAGTCAGGTATCCGTTATCTCGGAACCATTGCAGGGCGTCGGTAAACGCCTCTGACGGCGGTCGCCAGCGGTAGCCGAGCTCGTTGACGGCCTTGGCGCTGGAGAAGAACATCCGTTTGCGCGCCATGCGCACGCCCTCGACGGTGACGCGAGTCGGGCGCCCCGTCAGCCGGGCGTACAGCTGGGAGACGTAGGCCACGGGCAACACCGCGCCGTGGGGCAACCGAATGCGCGGCGGGCTCCGGCCGACGAGCTGCGCGATGAGCGTCAGAATCTGCCGCAGCGTCATGTCCTCGCCGCCGAGGATGTAGCGCTCCCCGATGCGTCCGCGATGGAAGGCACGGAGGTGGCCGGCGGCGACGTCGTCCACGTGCACGATGTTGAGTCCCGTATCGACATAAGCAGGCGTGCGGCCGCGCGCCGCATCGAGCACGATCTGGCCGGTGGGTGTCGGCTTGACATCTCCAGGGCCGATGGGCGTGGAGGGATTGACGATCACGACCGGTATGCCTCGGGCCGCCGCCTGCCGTGCCCGCTCCTCGGCGAGGAACTTGGAGCGTTTGTAGTGACCGATCATGTCGGCGAGACCCACGGGAGCATCTTCCGCTCCCGGACGGCCGTCCGCGGGCAGGCCAACCGTTGCGACACTGCTCGTGTATACGATGCGCCGGACTCCGGCTCGCGCGGCGGCATCCAGGAGATTACCCGTTCCATCGACGTTGGCGCGGTAGAGCTCCTGCGGCTGCGGCGCCCACAGCCGGTAGTCGGCGGCCACGTGGAAAGCCGCCTCGCATCCCTCCAGCGCCCGCTCCAGGGAAGCGGCATCGGTGAGGTCGCCTACGACCTGCGCGACCGGCAGCGACGCGACATTGCGCCGGTCCGATCCGCTGCGCACCAGCGCCCGGACTTCCCAGCCCTCCGTGAGGAGCGCGCGGGCAACAGCGGCACCGACGAATCCCGTCGCGCCCGTCACCAACGCTTTGCTACGGCTCATCCTGAGCCTCGCCCGTTACTCGGCCCGCCCTGGGCCTCGCCCCTTCGGGGCCGTCAAACGCTGATGCGTTTGACGTTGCAGATCGCTCCGAGCGATCTGCTCGGGGCTGCGGCTTCGCCGCGTCAAAAATCGCTCCAGGCGATTTTTTCATGAAGCCTCCGTATCGGGACCGGCAACGAGCGCGCGCCGCGAGGCCGAACCTGGACGCGCTACTGACGCGAGCACACGGGTCGCGATACGGTATCGTGCCGAGAGACGGATCAGCGGTCCGAGGTCCTTCGGTGCGCGCAGCAGAGCCGCGAGCAACCGCCCCATCCGCACTTGTCCGCCGCTGCTTGCCGCAATGACCGCCGCAGGCAGCTCATCGGCAGCGGCATCGAAGATGACCCGCATCGCGACGAACGGAAGCGCGGCCTGTCCCGCGACCTGCGCAATGGCGGCGCTCTCCATGTCCACGGCGGCGGCGCTAGTGCCGCGCCACGCCTCCCTCTTGGCGGCACGTCCTAGCGGCCGATCACTCGTGACCAGCCTGCCACCCCATGCAATACAGGAGGCAGGCAGAGCCGCGCGCAGGCTCTGCCGCCACTCCCGTGAGGTTGCGGTGAGTCCGGCTCCGGACTCGACGGCATCGATGGGCGCGACTTCCTCCGGCAACAGCACAGCGCCGCAGATCAGTGTCGGGTCGAGAGCGCCGGCCATCCCGAAGCTCGCCAGTCCCGTGGCGCCCGCGAGCACCAGTCGGCGCGCGGCCGCAGCGGCGGCTGCACCTCCCATTCCACTCACCGCCAATAGCGCGCCGTCGGCGAGCTGTCGGAGCTCGGCTCCATGGCGAGCCGCGGGTCCGAGAGTGCGCGCCTCGGCCGCGAGCGCCGAGACGATGCCGATGGGCTTCAAGGGAGATGGTGCTCGGCGCGACGGCGGTAGGCGGCGAGCGCCCAGAGCGGGAAGAAGGCGCAGTAGCCGTGGTACTTGAGATAGAACACCCGCGGGAAGCCGGGGGCCGTGAAGCTCGGGTGCGACCAGAGCCCGTGGCTCTCCTGCGTGCGCAACAGGTAGTCGACTCCGCGCCGCACCGCCGGCGAGGCGTCCTCACCCGCGGCAATGAGGGCAAGCACCGCCCACGCCGTGTGATACGCCGTGCTGCCGAAGCTGCGCTCCGGATATTTCTCCAGGTTGTAGCTGTCGTTGCTTTCGCCCCAGCCACCGTCCGCATTCTGCCGTGTCAAAAACCACGACACCGCCCGACGTACGGCGGGATCGTCGGCGGGAATGCCGGCCACCTCCAATGCCATCAGCACCGACCACGTCCCGTAGATGTAGTTGGTGCCCCACCGGCCGAACCAGGAGCCGTCGCTCTCCTGCTCCCGCCGCAGGTACCCGATGGCGCGCTCCAGCGCGTCACGATCCTGCGGACGGCGGGTGCGCGACAGTAGCGTCACCACACGCGCCGTCACATCGCTCGTCGGCGGATCGAGCAGTGCGCCGTGATCCGCGAACGGAATGTAGTTGAGATTGTAGTGGGTGTTGTCGGCGTCGAACGCGGCGAACCCGCCGTTCTCGCTCTGCATGCCGACCAGCCAGTCGAGCGCACGCTCGATCGAGCCGGCGTAACGCTCCGGCAGACGTGCCTGATGCATGGCCCAACCGACGACGGCTGTGTCGTCGAGGTCAGGGTAATGCGCGTTGCCATACTGGAATGCCCAACCGCCGCCCGCTACCTGTGGCCGGCACGCGCGCCAGTCGCCGACTTCCTCCAGCACCTGCCGCGGCAGCAGCCAATCGAGGGCGCGCACCGCGGAGCGGGTCGCCTGGCTGTCATCCACCTCTTGCATCGCGAGCGCTGCCAGTGCCGTATCCCAGACGGGCGATACACAAGGCTGGCAATACGCCCTATCTCCCTGGTCCACCAGCAGCTTTTCGATCGCGCGCTTGGCAGTGATGCGGCGCGGATCGTCCGCGGGATAACCGAGCAGTACCATCATCTCCAGCGCATTCACCATCGCCGGGAAGATCGCGCCGAGGCCGTCCTCGCCGTTGAGGCGCTCGAGCACCCAGGCCTCGGCACGCCGCATCGCGGCGTTGCGCATCACGGCCGGGATCAGCGGATCGATACACCGCGCCACGCGATCCAGGGTGAAGAAAAGGCGAGCGAGGAGTCGTCCCTTGCCCGGCAGTTGAAAGTAGTGATGCTCTTCCTCCGGGGGCGTGGTGAAGAGCTCCCGCACGTGGATCCGCCGCGGGTTGCGCGCCACGGGCTTCAGCGTGCAGAGCACGAAGAGCGGCACCATGACCGTCCGCGACCAATATGAGACCCTGTCGATGTGGAAGGGGAACCACCGCGGCATCAACATGATCTCGACGGGGATGTAAGGCACCGCCCGCCAGGGGATCTCGCCGAACAGAGCGAGCGCGATCCGCGTGAACACGTTGACGTGCGCGGCGCCGCCGCGCGCCAGGATCGCTTCGCGGGCCCGACGCATGTGGGGCGCATCGGGGTCGTCACCCACCAGCTTCAAGGCGTAATAGACCTTGACGGTGCAACTCAGATCGAGCTCACCTCCATGGTAGAGCGGCCAGCCGCCATGGTTGGCCTGATGATCGCGCAGGTAGACCGCGAGCTTGCGCTCGAGCTCCGGCTCGATCTCATCCAGATAATGCATCATCAGGATGTATTCGGCTGGAATGGTGCAATCGGCTTCGAGCTCGAAGAGCCAGTGTCCATCGGGCTTTTGCAGGCCGATGAGCGCGTCCCGCGCCTCGCCGATCGCCTGACCCAGCCGCTCGAGCGGACGCGAAGCGCGTGCCCGCGCAACCTCCGGCGCAGCCAGCGCACCGGCGAACTGGGCGGCAGTCCCCCCGGCCTGCGCGCCCGGGGTCACGGCAGTGACCCTCCGAGGCGCTTCGAAGCACCGAGCTCCTCACCGATGGCGGGCGCGCGCACGGCCGCGGCCGGCTCCATGGGTACCGGCCCGTCGGCAAGCGGCAGGCCCCTGGCGGCGCGCTCGAAGAGCTGTTGGAGCACTCGGTCGTTGCGCACCGAAAGACTGGTCAGGGTCCGAGTCATCATCACCGCCGATCGTGATACTTTCACCTGCGCGCCACTCGTGAAGCCCGGCGTCGTCTGGATCCGGCGCAGAGTCAGCGCCGCGAGACCGAGCGCCCAGAGGCAGAAGAGTCGGATGCCCGCCTCCTCGCCCGGGATGAGGAGCGTGAAGGCGAGCGCATTACGCAAGTGCCGGTGTGCAACTCCGATGAGCTCAAGCATGCCCGCGTGAAAGCGGCCATCGCTGCGTTCCGGGGAAAGCTGGGCGAGATCCACGCCATACCGGCTGAAGACCTCCTGCGGCAGCCAACAGGCCCCGCGGCTGCGGTCCTCCCAGACATCCTTGAGGATATTGGTCATCTGCAGACCCTGTCCAAAGGAAGGCGCAAGCTCGTAGAGGGCCGCGTAGTGACGCATGATCGCCGGCGAATAGGCGCAAAAGAGCTCTGTCAGAGTCTCGCCCACGATCCCGGCCACATAATAACAGTAGGAGTCCAGGTCGCTCGAGCGGGCGAGGCCCCGAAGGCTGGCGGTGCGCTGGAATTGATGCATGCCGCGGCTCATCACCTCGATGCAGCGGCGGATGGCGGCGCGCTGACGCTCATCGAAACGGCCCACCACTCGCATGACCCGGTCCATGTTGGCGACCAGGTCGCGCTCCGCGGGCAGCGTGCGCTCGGAAAGCCGGGGGACCACATCGCGCGCGAGCCCCGCTGCGGTCTCCGTGCCCTTCACGACGGCGGTGAAGCGCTCCAGGAAGATGTAGGTATCGCTCGCCGAAAGCGCAGGCTCGTCTTCGATGGTGTCAGCAATGCGGCAGAGAAGATAGGCGCTCGTTACCGCGGTGCGCAGCGCCGCGGGAAGCTGCGGAATCGTCAGCGCGAAGGTGCGCGAGACGAGCGGCAGGATTTCGTCCTGGTAAGCCTCATCGGACATGCCGGATTCGGGTTCCACCACTTCGGGCCTCCGGTCAATTGCGCCTGGCCAGCAGCCAGTCCGTCACGCCGCGCAGCGCGTCCGCACGCTCCCCGAAGGGCGCGAGGGACTCCATGGCCTGCCCGTGCAGACGACGTACCTGCTCCTGGGATGCGCTCACGCCCACGATGGCGGGGTACGTGGGCTTGCCGCGCTCCCGGTCGGCGCCTGCGGCCTTGCCGAGAGTCGCGGTGTCCGAGAGCACATCGAGCAGGTCGTCCTGGATCTGAAACGCGAGCCCGATCGGAGCCGCGAAACCCGCGAGCGCCTGCTCGAGCCGCGGCTCGAGCCGGGGCGCGCAGGCCGCGCCCATCATGACACTCGCCCGGATCAGGGCGCCCGTCTTCAGGGAATGCATCTCCTCGATCTGCGCGACGGCGAGCTTTCGGCCCTCGGCCTCCAGGTCGATGGCCTGACCGCCCGCCATGCCGAGACTCCCGATGGCGCGTGCGAGAAGGTCCACCAGGCGCACGCGGATGGCCGGATCGGACGGAAGCGCCGTGTCGCGCACGAGAAGCTCGAACGCGAGGGATTGCAGCGCATCGCCCACCAGCAGGGCCGTCGCCTCATCATAGGCCTTGTGGCACGTGGGCCGGCCGCGACGCAGATCATCGTCGTCCATCGAGGGCAGGTCATCGTGAACCAGCGAATAGACATGCACCAATTCGAGCGCGCATGCGGCAGCCTCGACGTCGTCCTCCGCGAGCCCGAGCGCGCGTGCGGTGGCGAGGAACAGGATCGGGCGCACCCGCTTGCCTCCGCCGAGCACGCTGTAACGCATCGCCGCATGCAGCCGCTCCGGGGTCTGATCCGCGCGGGGCAGTCGCGCCGCCAACGCGCCCTCCATCCGCACGCGCCATGCCTCGAGCTGACCGGCGAACGAATCAGGCACGACTGGCACGCCGGCTTTCCTCCTGTCGGCTCGCACGCTTGATATCGGCGAGCGGGATCGTCGCCACCGGCGGTGGCGGCTGATCGTCGTAGAGGAACGGCAGCTCCGGTGCCATGGGACCGTCGACCTGCGGGCCGCGCAGCGCCACCTTCAGCGCCTTCAGCGGATGAGCGAACGTGTCATCCACGGCCGTGCCCTCGAAGCCGCAATGCGCCATGCAGTTGTCGCACTTGCGGTTTCGCCCGACGCCGTAGCGCTCCCAGTCGGTCTCCTCCATGAGGG
>Ga0134126_10001668_pt1 | contig 28258 bp, 26 predicted proteins | sample KB31752_FD_96881 | JGI IMG/M metagenome (GOLD analysis project Ga0134126, IMG submission 96881) | Terrestrial soil microbial communities with excess Nitrogen fertilizer from Kellogg Biological Station, Michigan, USA - KB3-175-2 | ecosystem: Environmental > Terrestrial > Soil > Unclassified ... | reverse complement strand
GAAACGATCAATATCGGCAGCGGTGAGGAGATTTCCATCAGGCGCCTCGCCGAACTGGTGGCCGTCATCGCCGGATATACAGGCGAGATCCTCTGCGACGACTCACATCCGGACGGTACGCCCCGCAAACGGCTCGACACGAGCCGCCTCGACGCCTTGGGCTGGACCGCGTCCATTCCGCTGCAGCAGGGGCTGCGTCAAGTCTACAATGACTGGCGTGTCGAAGCGGCAAGGTCGCGTTTACAATAGAAGGACCGGCGCCGCCGCCATTTCTGGTCCCGACGTTTCGCTCGATCACACGGCGAAGTGGTCGCATCTGGGCTTGCCTACGCGCCCTTAGTTCGCCAGCTGCGCCACTGTGTTTGCCGCGCCGGCATTGATCTCCGTGGTCGCCTGCATGATGTCTCCCGGCAGGAGTGCCGTCATCGTGTCGGCCTGGATCGTCGCCCACTTGCCGGCAACCATGCGCGTGATGACGTAGTGTGTTGCCGCCGATCCCTGCCGCGCGGCGGCGTTGACGGAGGCGGTGTTGAGCTTCGCCAACTCGCCCATCGTGTCCATCAGGCTTACCATGCTGGCATTGTCCCGGGCGATTTCGAGGTCGAGATCGCGGAGGGACTGGGCCGTATCGTTGGCGCGGGTGTTCTCGATCACCGTCCGCCGATAGCCGATGTCAAGCAGGCCCTGTTGGGCCCGGGCCTTGGCGGTGAGCAGATCAAGGGCGTCGCGCTTGCCTACCGAAAGGTTGCGCTCGACGCTGCGCAAGCTGCTGTCGGTTGCGAGGTGTCGATCGACGAGTGATTGGGCCGCGGCGACGTCCGCGCCCAGAGAAGCAACTTCTTCGTCATGCAACTGGATGCTCTCCGTAATGGAGGCGATCTCCGACTTGAAGCTCTGCTCCTGTTCGGTCAGCGCATCATCCTCGGCCTGGAACGATTTGGCGCGCACGGTCATGATGTTGCGCTCGGCATCGATGATGGCCTGCTCCATGGCCGCATCGGCCGGCGTCTGCCGCGCCGGCACGGCATAGACGAAAGGTACGCCATCGCGCTCGGCCTCAAGGCGCTTCCGCTTCACCTCCAGTGCGAAAACCTGCATCGAAAGATCGGAATATTGCTGGCGGGCAGTGATGAACTGGAGCCCGATGTCGTCCCGCGGATCATTGAGCCGCCGCTGGCCGCCGCTGAGCGCCACCAGTTCGAGGACGATCATCCCCGGCCGATATTGATAGCTGCCGGGGGTCGCGACGTCGCCCAGCACGAACACTGGCGCATAGGCGTTGATCGAGACGGTGACCGTCAGCCCGGCAACGTGCTCCGCGAGGGCCTTGGTAATGTCGGCGCCGATCTCCGGTGTCGTCAGCCCGGCGACGGGAACGTGGCCGATGATCGGGTAGCCGATGGTGCCGTTGTTGTCGACGGGATAGGTGCCGGTGAGCGCCGGATTGCCGTAGGCGACGACCGAGAGAACGTCGCCGGGGCCCACGTGATAGGGCGCGTTCGCGTCCTGGGCGACTGCATTGCCGCAAGGCAGGGCGATCGCGCCGAGGAGCAGCGTGCCAGCAAGGAGTTGAGACGGCCAACACGGTTTCGGCATCTGACGCTCCTCAGGTGTTGGCGGGAATAGCGGGCGTGCTGCGCGCGGCCTCGTCGTCGGTCGGCGCTTTGCCGGCTGGCGACGACGATCGGGTTGCCGCGGCAAACGGGTAGGGGGCGCGCCGGCGGAAGGCGCTGGTGACCAGCATGAGCGCCGGCTTGCCGGGGCCGCGCAGGGCCCGTGCGGCGAGTGCCGCCTTACCGATCGGCGTGCGGGCGGTGTTCACCACCAGCAGGGTGAGGTCGGAGAGCCCGGCGGCCTGCGTCGCGATCGGCCGGCGCAATTGGTCGGGTGTATCGATCAGGATGATGTCGAAGCGGTCCTTGACCGCGTGGAGCAACGCGCCGAGGTGGCGATCGTCGACGAACAGCTCGGCCGCCGGATGCCCGGGGCGGCAGGAAACCAACGTGATCCGGCCGGGGCCGATAGCCGGTTCGTCCGACAGCACGGTATGATGATCGCAAAGAGCCTCATCGAGAAATACTTCGTTTCCGGCCTCGAGTGCCTGGCGAAGTCCGGATCCCTGGGCGTCGAGGTCGACTACCAGGACACGACCATCGGCCGCTGCAAACGATCGCGCCAGAGCCGTCGCCACCAGGGTCTTGCCTTCGCCGGCGCTAGTGGAGGTCAGGGTGACGATCCTGGCGTTGCGGCTCAGCGGATTCGAGCTCAGCGCGGCGTGCAGGCGCGCAATGGAGTCGTCGAACGGCGTCGGACCGGAGGGGCGGCGTCTCGAACGGCGCCTAGGCGAGACGACTTCGCCGAGCAGGCTTGCACCGGTCGCCTCCTCGAGCTGCGCCCTCGAGCGGATCCGGTGATCCGTCCATTCACGCAGGAGGGCCGCGGCGACACCCGCGGCAATACCGCCGCCAACGCCGATGAGCAGAGCGAAAGCCAGGCTGGGACTGATCTTGTACGAGGGGGGCTCCGCCTGGGTAATCAGTTGTGCTTCAGGAGGCGTGATGCCTTCCTGCTCGACCGTCTGCTTATAGCGCGTGAGGTAGGTGTCATAGATTTCGCGATTGGCGCTGACGACGCGGTCGAGCTCGCCGGCCTGGACCAGCGCCAGATTGGTTTTTGCCAGAGCGGCCTGGGCGTCGGCGAGCTCCTTGCTCAGGGTCTCTTCCGAGCGTTCCTTGACGGCGACCTCGTTGGCCAGACTGTCGACAACGCGCTGCGTTTCGGTCTGCAGCTGTGCGTCTATCGTGGCGAGTTGCGAATGGAGCAGCGGCAGGTCGCCGCTCTTGGTCGCGCCGGCGCTCGTGATATCGGCGATAGCTCGCTGCAGGCGAGCCTCCTCGATGCGGAAGGCCTGTATCGTCGGCGAGGCGAGGGCTTCTTCGAAGGTCGCGTCGCCCGGGTGCGCCGCGATGGCCTGCGCGGCGCCGAGCCGGGCGCGGGCGGCTATGAGATCGCTTTCCAGGGAAACCAGCTGCTGGTCGAGCGCGGCGACGCGGTGCGCCTGAAGCGTCGAACCATCGACCTGGATGATGCCGGCGCGCTGAAGGAATTCCGCCCGGGCATTTTCCGAGGTAGCGAGCTGCTCGCGCAGGCCCTCGACCTTTTGGCCGAGCCATGTGCGCACGGTTTCGGTCGCCGCCTTCTGCACCTCGGTCTGGTGGTCGATATAGGTGTTGGCAAAAGCGTTGGCGATCGCGGCCGCTGCGACCGGGTCACCGGCGGTGGCGTCTATGAATATCGTGAGCGAGTGCCCATCATTGGATGCCTTCGCCGAGTCGAGCAAAACGTCGATGCTGTCGCTTCGGCGCTCCTCCGCCGAGGGGGGCGGAGGAGGGGACCCCGGGAAAATTCCCAACTTCGCTCCCGCACGTGCGACGACCGCCCGGAGGCTGGCAACGGGACCGTTCGTGACGGCGTAGGGATCGATCTGAATGCCGCTGGCCGTCAAGCGCTTCAGAACCTCGGCGGCCAGCAGGCGTGAATGGATCAGGTCCAGCTCGGTACGCAGAGCCGGATTGTCCTGGGGTAGCGCGGAAATGACCGCCTGGCTTGGAAGGCCCTGCCACTGTCTGGCGTCCAGGGCGATTATCGCTTCCGCCGCATAACGCGGTGGCGTCGTCACATATCCGGCGACCGCGAGGATAACCCCGCCGGCCGCCACACCCAGCAACGTCACCCGCCGTCGCCACAGTATGCGGCCCAGACGCGAGGCTGGCACATCGACGGAGGAGGGGACGTTGCTGACAATGGTCATGGCTCGACCTTCGGGCTGCGCCTAAGGCGCCTTCCGCCTGATTGACACAGGAGGGACTCTAAGTTTTTGAGTTGTCGCGCCTTCGAGCTGCAAAGTGTGTCCACTCTCGCCGAAGGCGCTCGACGCTTACTCGGGAAACATGTTGCGGATTTTGAAGGCGACCTCGGTTCGATTGGTCGCATGCAGCTTCCGCATGATGTTTCTGATGTGAACCTTCACCGTGCTTTCCCGCAGGTTCAGCTCATAGGCGATGATCTTGTTGGCGCGGCCGCGGCGGAGCGCTTCCACGACCGCCAGCTGACGCTCCGTGAAGAACGCCTGGGGCTGTCGCTGCGGCCGCTGCCGGTCGAGCAGATGCTCGCTTACGGCCAAGACGCTGCTGGCGGGCACGAACAGGCCGCCCGCGACAGTCATGGAGATCGCCTCGGCTGCCACCCTGAGACCGACGCTGGTCGGGATGAATCCCTTTGCCCCGCACTGCAGCGCGGCGATGATGTGCGCCAGCTCATCGGTATCGGCGATCACGATCACCGGCACCGAACCCGCCGCGGCGACCAGCCCGGTCAGCGAGTCCATGACCCACTGGTCCGTCATCTTGCGTTCGCCCAAAGCCATTAATATCGCAGCGGTCCGCAGGTGGTCCCGGCTGGCAGCCCGCCATTCTTCGACAGAGGCGAAGGAGAGGAGCTTGTTGTCGGGCGTCTGCGAGGCAAGGCCGCGGACCAGGCATTCGCGTTCGAGCTCGCGGTGGTCGATGACGACGACAAAGTCGTCGACACCGCGGACATCCGACGGCGGGACGGAGGCCGTGGACCTCTCGACGACGCGCAGGGACGTTTCGTGGTCCGGCTTCCTGGAAGGATTTACTCGTTCATCAATAGCGAATTGTGCTTCTTGCATGAGCATTCTCCCTGTTACAGGAGCTGTATTGGTCATTCTTAAGAATGATCGATACTAGCCACTATTCATATGTTGAATGACGATCCGACGGGTACGTCACTTGTACCTTTTTGGTAGGTGTATTTTGTTTGGAAGATTTTCAATATAGTATAACATTTGTTAGTCGTATCAGAAATTTACATATCGCTTGATATAGATCATTAACCATTCGCGGTGAGGCCGATCAGGCGGGACCGGGCAGACTGCCGCCGCCGTCGAGTTCGGTGCCGTCGAAAGTGTCACATTCGCTGCGGAGATAAGCGGAGCTGAATTCGGCAAGCCGGGCGAGCCTGCGGCGGTCCGGGATCGTGATGATCTTTCGCTCGAAGCTCATCAGCCCGAGCGCCCGGAGCTTCCGCAAAATCCGGTTGACGTGGATCGGTGTAATGCCCAGCGCGTCGGCGAGGTCGCTTTGCTTGAGGGGGCAAGGGAAACACACCGATTCCGAAGAATCCGAAGGATTTAGGCGGTACCCCAGTTCGAGCATCAGGTGCGCCGTTCTCGCCATCGTGCTGAGGCCACCGAGGCGAACCATATGCTCGACCCTTGCGGCGCCGGCACGCCGGCGGGCCGCTGCGAAGATCTCGCCCAGTTGCGGGGTATGTTCCACCATGCTCTGGAATAGGGGGAGAGAGAATTCGCTGACTCTCACCGCGTCCACGGTGCGCGCCGAAGCGCGAGCGACGCCGGCGATCATGGGCAGCTGGACGAAGTCGCGCGGGAGAAAGACGTCTACGACGAGGCGGGAGCCGTTCATCAGCTGGATCTCGCTGGTGATCCAGCCAGCCCGCAGCAATTTCACCGAATTGACGGCGTCGCCCTCGTGCTGGGCGATGCTGTTGGGCGGATAAATCCGCTCGACGCCCCTGCGGCACAGCTCGTCTATCATCGCCGCGTTTTGATCGGTGACCGCGAGCTCGCCCACCGGGCGGGAAAGCGCGAATTCTTTCGCGATAACACTCATCACACTCACCGTTTGGAGCCGATCCACCGGCTCGCTGCATGTTCCCTCGTTGCCGCCCCAAGCCTGTCCGCAATCCCCTTTCGGGGACAGTTCCCCGGACAAAGCGCATCAACCCAATCACCTCTGGCGTGCGGCCGCCTTGATCCATGTCAAGGTGGCGCGGCGTCCAACCATTAGGATGAGGGTTGATTTGCCCCTGAGGAGCAGCGCCCGCGGCGGTCATGAAATTTGGTTTTTTCGGATTTCCTCACCTTGGTGGTACGTATTCGGTCTTCCGCAATCTCCGGCTGGGGTTGGCCCCTCAGGGCATCGAGCTACAGTGGCTATCGGCAAGCGCCGAGGCACATGCCGCCGCGCAGGGCGCATTTTTTCGCGCCGAACAGGCTTACGGGCAGCTGGTGGGGAAGCCGGGCGATGCTCCGCAAGCACAGGCACGGGCGCTGCTCGGCGTTCTGGCAAATGATGGGTTCGACGGCGTCATCGTCAATGTGCTGGCCGACCCGGTGGAAACCAACATCGTCCGGTATTTGCCGCCGCGTCTCGTTCGCGTGATGATCGTCCACAACATCACGCCGGGCACCTATGCGGCGGCCGCCGCAATCCGCGATTACGTCCACGCCACGGTGGCCATTTCGCCGCGGATGCGCGACGACCTGATCGCGCGATACGGCTTCCGGCCCGAGCGACTGAAGCTCATTCCGCACGGTGTCGCCAGGTCCCCGGCACCGCGCATCCGGCGGCCACAGGGCAGCCCGCTGCGCGTGCTGTTTCTCGGCCGCATCGACGAACAGGCCAAGGGCGTCTTCTGGCTACCCGCCATTTACAATGACCTGCAGACCCCGGCCGCGCTGACGATCGCCGGCGATGGTCCGGACCTGCCGCCGCTGCGCCGCCGACTGGCGCGCTTCGGCGAACGGGTCAAGCTCCTCGGCGGGGTTGCCCCGGAGGCCGCCCGGCAGCTCTTTGCATCGCACGACGTCTTTGTCATGCCATCCCGCTTCGAGGGCTTTGGCATGGTCCTTGTCGAGGCGATGTCGGCCGGCTGCGTGCCGGTTGCATCCCATATCGCGGGCGTGACAGATGCCATCGTCGCCCATGGCAGCAGCGGCCATCTTTTTCCCGTCGGCCATACGCGTGCCGCCTCGGCGGCCATCGACAGTCTGGCGGCCGATCCGTCACAGCTAAGGACCATGTCGCGTTCAGCCGTTGTCAGCGTGCGCGAAAAGTTCGGCCTCGACCGGTTCGCCGACGGCTACCGCGAGCTCTTCACGCAGCTGGCCGACACGCCGCCCGCGATTCCTCCCGCTCGAGACCTCGCCCGCTGGGATACGCCGCCGGGCCTGCGCCCGGGACTGCGCACGCGACTGCCGGTGCCGGTAAAGAACCTGGCTCGGCAATGGCGTGAGCGGCTCGCGGCGCATTGATCCACCCTCCTAGGAGGTAGGGCGCCCAACCCATTGGAGTGGTGGCCAACGAGACCCCCTTGCCGCCACCATGGCCCTCCTGCCGATGGAGGCCGTGGTGCCCGAGCCGCTCTTCAGCGTCGTCGTTCCAGCGTACAACGCGGGCGCCTTCCTGTCCGATGCTCTGCGGTCGGTCGTGCAGCAGGTCGCCGACCTGCCTTGCGAGATCATCGTCGTCGACGATGGTTCGACCGACGACAGCGCCGCAATCGCCGGCGCGCATCCCGGTGTCCGCCTGCTCCGTCAGGACAATGCCGGACCGGCGCGGGCCCGCAACCGCGGCATCGCCGCCGCGCGGGCCGAGCTGATCTTCTTTCTGGACGCCGACGATCGGAGCGAGCCGGGCCGTTTCGATCGGCAGGCGCGTTACATGCTGGCCAATCCCTCGATCGATCTGTCCTTCGGCAACTGGCGGGTGGAGAACGAGCCTGGAAGCTATCTGCGGCGCTACGGACTCGAGGGCCCGCCGGACCGTTTCGTCGAGCTCGAAGCGCCCCTCGCCAGGCTTCTCGCCGATGGCTGCTTCGTGCCGACATCGACAGTGGCCGCGCGCCGTTCGGCGCTGCTGTCCGCGGGCGGCTTTCCCGAGGATCGCCGGTATGCCGAGGACTATGCGCTCTGGCTGCGGCTCGCTGCCGCCGGTCGCTTCGCCTTCCTCGATGCGCCGCTCGCCTGGTATCGCACTGCCTCGCCCGGCCGATTGACGCTTTCCGACGATACCTATCTCGGGCTCGTGATGACGCTGCGCGAGGCGCTCGCCGCCTATGGCGCCTCGCTCGATGCGGCTGCCGGCGCCAAGGCCGCGGGCCGTTACGCGGCGGCCGTCAACGCCCTGCTCCGGCATGACTGGGCCTATGGCGGCCGGCAGCGCGTGCGCGACCGGATGATCGCGCTCGAACCATTCCTGCCGGAAGAGCTGCGCCGCAAATACTGGCTGGCGAGCTTCGTGCCGGCAGCCGTGCCACGCACGGCGCGCCATCTTCTGCATCGGGCGAGCAGGCTCGCCCAAGGAACATAGCTGCCAGCTGGAGGAGTTTGCCGTGAGCCGCGACCTGCCGACCATCGATGTGATCGTACCTTGCTACAATTACGCGAAATACCTGCCTGAGTGTGTCGGCAGCATTCTCGCGCAAACCGGCGTCGAGCTGCGCGTCCTGATCGCCGACGACGCATCGCCCGACGACACCGAGGCCGTAAGCCGTGAGCTGATGCGCGCCGACAGCCGCGTGCATTACCGGCGCAACCCGGTAAACCTCCGCAATATCGAGAACTACAACACCGCCTTCGAGTGGGTGACGGCCGATCTTACCGCGATCCTTTCCGCCGACGACCTGATGATGGCGGGAGCGCTGCTCCGGGTGGCGACGTTGATGGCGGCGCATCCCGAGGTCGTGATGACCTATGGCCGGGCTCTCTATTTCACGGGCCCGCTGGACACCGCGGAACTGCTGAGCGGGGCAATCGCGGCGCGGTCATGGCCGTACAATCCGGCGGAAGGTTATGCGGATGGGCAGCCGGCGGAACTGTCGGCCGCCGAGCTGCAGCACATTCTGCCGACGCACCCGATGATTTCAGGCATGCGGGAATTCTTTCTCCAGAACCGGTTTGCCAACCAGGTGCATATGTCCAGCGCCATCGTCAGGACCGACGTGCAGCGGCGGGTCGGCGGCTACAGCAAGGCACTGCCGCATGCCGGTGATTTCGAGATGTGGCTGCGGCTCGCGACGCAGGGGCCGATCGGCTTCATCGATCGCTTCCAGATCGCCGGGCGGATGCATGAATCGAACATGTCGACCAGCTATTATGCCGACAGGATCGAGGATTTCCGGCAGCGCGCCCTTGCCCTCGACGCCATCGAAGCCGGCTGGAGCACGAACCTGCCGCCGGGGCTTCTCGCCGAAATGCGGCACTCGCTTGCAATCAGCATTCTGCGCAGGGGCACCGACGAGGAGATGGTGCGCCTGGCGCGGGCACAGGATCCGCGAATTACCGAGAGCGCGGCGTGGCGCCTGCTGGCACTCAAGCAGCGGCTTCGCCTCGGGGCCATCCTGCCTCGTCCGCTCAAGCAGGCGGCGATGAAGGTGCTGCATCTCGCCTGACGGGCGAACCGCTATTCGCCGGCGGCCGGTGCAGTCGGCCGAACCCGCTCCCGCAGCATCCGCGCGATGTTCAGCAATTCGGCGAAGAGGGGGTGCTGCACGCCCCACAGGCCGGCCAGCCAGCCGAGAGCGGCACCGCCCACAGCGAGAGCCAGTATGGGAAGCGGCAGGTCGGGCCGTAGACCTTGCTGGAGGATGACGGCGGCCGGGGCGATCGCCGCCGCGAGCGCCACGGGAACGCTCTTCCACACCGATTTCGCGAGCTCGGCCCAGGTGAAATGGATTTGTCGGCGGATGAGGAACAGCGACACCACGATCTGCAGCGGCCAGGACAGGAACATGCTGTAGGCGATGGCATCCAGGCCATGAGGCGCCGCCACGACCATCGCGACTGCGCCGACGGGCAGGGTGAGCAGGCTCGAGGTCAGCGTATCGCCGACCCGGCCGGTCGCGACGAGGGTCGGGTAGGTGAGGGATGCCGGCGCCATCGAGAGATAGGCAATGCAGAGGATGCGCAGCACGGGCGCGGCGGCGTCCCATTGCGGACCCAGGATCAGGCGCACCACCGGCTCGGCGAGTATCGCCAGCACCACCAGCACCGGCCATTGCACCGACGAGAGCAAAGCCAGGGTGTGCAGATAGCTGGTCTTGAGCGTGCCGCCGGCGCGGATTTCGGCGGCAAAGGCCGAAAACACCACCGGTTGAAAGGCGCCGACGATTGCCCGATCCGGAAGCTGGCAGAGCTGTGCGGCGCGGCTGAAAAGACCGGCGGCATCGAAGCTTGCGAAGCGTCCGAGGAGGATCTGGGGGAGGGCGGAATAGAGGTTGTTGAGCACGGTGGTGGCGCTGGCGACGCCGCCAAAGCCGAAGATTTCGCGCCAATGGGTGAGATTCGGCCGGAAAATCCAGAATTGCGGGCGGTAGAAGACCGCCACCACGGCGACGGTGGCCGAGGCGGCGAGCGCCGCCAGTGACAGGCTCAGATAGCCGGCCCCCAGGGCGATGAACAGCAGCGTGGCAGCGAGATTGGCGACGAGCCCGCCGATGTCGATGATCGCCAGTGTCCCGAACGCCATGTCCCGACGCAGCAGCGCGATGCACGGGCCCGCGAACGCGCTCACCAGGACGCCGAAGGCGGCGAGCTGAAGGATGGGGACGAGGCGCGGATCGCCATAGAACGCTGCGATCGGACCTGCCGCGATCAGCAGTGCGGCGCCGATCAGCAGCGCCAGCAGCACCATGGCGGTAAAGGCGGTGCGCACCGCGCCGCGCTCCAGTTCCGGCCGCTGCACGATGTAGGAACCGGTGCCGAACTCGCGCAGGGATTCAGCGAGCATCACGACTGCCGCGCCGACCACGAAGACGCCGATCTCGTCGGGGGTCAGCAGGCGCGCCACGATCGCCGCGGTCGCGAGGTTGATGGCCAAGCCGACATATTTGTCCAGCGCTGCAAAGAGCAGCGGACGATGGAGCGTGGTCATGGCTCGGCCCGCCACGCCGCGCGGCCAGTCTTCTTCGGCTTTGCGGTGCGCTGCATCGGTTCGTCCTCGGTTCGGTTTGTCGGTTCCGAATGTGCCCGGCGAGGCGCCGCGAGGTCGACTATCCCTTCGGAGTAACTGGCTGCACCAACCCGATCAGCCGATTTGGGTGGCTCACAACGGCGACAGGACACGCAAAGTTTGCCCAGGGCCGACGACCGGCTCGAAAGCACCCTGGGGGATCCAGAATGCCAGTAACATCCTGCGAGATCGCCGAAGGCGCGGTCATCCTGCACCGCGACCTCGTCAACCTCTATGGCTGCGTCATCGGTCCGAAGACGCGGATCGGTCCGTTCGTCGAAATCCAGAAGGGCAGCTCGATCGGGGCGCGCTGCAAGATTTCCTCCCATTCATTCATCTGCGGCGGCGTCACGATCGAAGACGAGGTCATGATTGCGCACGGCGTCATGTTCACCAACGGCATGTTTCCGCGCGCCACCAACGAAGACGGGTCGCTGCAGGTCGACGGCGACTGGGAGCTGACCCCGACCCTCGTGCGCCATGGCGCCTCGATCGGGTCCAACGCCACCATCGTTTGCGGCGTCGTCGTCGGCGTCAAGGCGCTGGTCGGTGCGGGTGCCGTCGTCACCCGCGACGTTCCCGACTATGCGATCGTAGCCGGCGTGCCGGCGCGCGTGATCGGCGACGTCCGCACCTATCGGGAACGCCGCCGCCGCAACCATTCCGCGGTCGTGGCGACATCTGCCGAAGCGGGTGCAGCATGATCCGGCTCGGCGTCATCGGCTACGGCTATTGGGGACCGAATCTGGCGCGCGCGGCGGCGGAGACGGACGCGACGCAGATCGCTGCTATTGCTGACTTTTCCGCGCCGGCCCGCGAACGCGCCGGCCGCCGGCACCCTTCTGCCCGGCTGTTCGAGGGCTGGCACGAGTTGCTGCGGGATCCGGCGGTGGATGCGGTGATGATCGCAACGCCTGTCGCCACGCATTTCGAGATCGCGTTGGCCGCATTGCGCGCCGGCAAGCATGTCATGGTAGAAAAGCCGATGGCCGATACACCGGCCAAGGCGGCTGTGCTGATCGAAGAGGCGGCCAAGCGTTCCCTGACGCTGATGGTCGATCACACCTTCGTCTATACGCCGGCAGTGCGGGCCATTCGGGAACTGGTCAGCTCCGGCAGCCTCGGCGATATCTATTATTACGACTCCACCCGCATCAACCTGGGACTGTTCCAGCGCGATGTGAACGTCATCTGGGATCTGGCCGTCCACGACTTCGCCATCCTGGATAACATCCTCGACGCGTCGCCGGTCGCCATCTCGGCGAGCGCCGCCAGTTTCGTCGCCGGCAGCCCCGACAACATCGCCCACCTCTCGGTCTATTTCAGCGATGGCGCCATGGCGCATCTCAACGTCAGCTGGCTGGCACCGGTCAAGGTGCGTCAGACGCTCATCGGCGGCAGCCAGCGGATGGTGATCTACGACGACATGCAGTCGAGCGAAAAGATCAAGATCTACGACCGTGGCGTCGCCATCTCGAGCGATCCGCGACAAATCCACGATCGCCTCATCTCGTATCGGATGGGCGATATGGCTTCGCCGGCGCTCTCCGCCAAGGAGGCGCTCATCATCGAAACCGAGCATTTCGCTGCCTGCATCGAAACCGGCGACCGGCCGATGACGGACGGGGAAAGCGGTCTGCGCATCGTCGAGATGCTCACGGCCGCCAGCAAGTCCTCACAGCTGCGCGGCCAGCCGGTCGAGCTTGGCGCATTAAGGAAGGTCTCATGATCCCGTTTCTCGATCTCAAGGCTCAGTACGCCAGGATCGGCGCCGAACTCGAAGTCGCCGTGCTCGAGGCGCTGCGCAACGGCAATTATGTGCTGGGTGAGCCCGTTCGCCGCTTCGAGGACGCCTTTGCCGCCTATTGCGGCACATCGTCCTGCGTGGCCCTCAACACCGGTACGTCCGCCCTTCATCTGGCGCTGCTCGCCGCAGGGATCGGTCCGGGCGACGAGGTGATCACCGTGCCGATGACGTTCGTCGCGACGGTAGCTGCGATCCTCTATAGCGGGGCGACGCCGGTCTTCGTCGATGTCGATCCCGAAACCTGGACGATGGATCCGAACCTTGTCGAGGCGGCGATCACGCCCCGGACCCGGGCGATCATGCCGGTGCACCTGCATGGCCGGCTCGCGGACATGTCGGCGCTTGTCGACATCGCGCGGCGGCACGGACTCGTCGTGATCGAGGATGCCGCGCAGGCGCACGGCGCCGAACGCGACGGCGTACGCGCGGGCGCCTTTGGCGATATCGGCTGCTTCAGCTTTTACCCGGGCAAGAACCTGGGCGCCTGCGGCGAAGGCGGCGCGATCGTTACCGGAAATGCCGACTACGCCGCCGCTATCCGCTCGCTGCGCGACTGGGGCCAGGAAGGACGGTACAACCACGTCCGCCAGGGCTTCAATTATCGAATGGATGCGCTGCAGGGCGCAGCGCTCGGCGTCAAGCTCGCGCGGCTGGACGAGTGGAATACAGCCCGCCGTCGCATCGCCAACAACTACGGGCAACACCTTTCCGGCGATCTCGTGCCGCCGGCCGGACCGTTCGGCGCCGATCACGTGGCGCACGTCTATGCCATCCGGGTTCGCCGGCGGGACGAGCTTCGCCAGTCGCTGGAGCAGGCCGGCGTCATGACCAACATCCACTATCCACGCCCCGTCCATATGCAGCCGGCCTATGCGGGTCTCGGCTACGAGGCGGGAGACTTTCCGGTCTCGGAAGCCCTGGCCGCGGAATTCCTGTCGCTGCCGCTCTATCCGGAGCTCGGCATTGCCGACCAGCGTCGCGTCATCGGCGCGGTGAATGCCGCGACCGGCGCGTCGCACAGCAAAGTGGCTTGAGGAGAAACAGATGTCGCTCAACGAAAAGACCCTGCGCGGCCAGCGTGTGCTGGTGACGGGCGGCGCCGGCTTCGTCGGTTCCCACATCGTCGATCTGCTCGTCGAGGAGGGATGCGAGCGAATTCTGGTCGTGGACAATTTCGTCCGCGGCCGCCGCGAAAATCTTGCGGCGGCGCTCCCCAGTGGCCGCGTCGAGCTGATCGAGGGCGATATCCGCAACAATGCGCTGATGGCAAAGCTCGTCGCCAGCTGCGACACCGTCTTTCACCAGGCGGCGCTGCGCATCACCCATTGCGCCGCCGAGCCTGACGCGGCGATGAGCGTGATGGTGGACGCTACCTATCAGCTGCTGAAACTCTGCGTGGCCGCCAAGGTCGGCAAGGTGGTGATGGCCTCCTCCGCCTCGATCTATGGCATGGCGGACCAGTTTCCGACCGTGGAAACCAGCAATCCCTACGCCAACCGTACGCTCTACGGCGCCGCCAAGAGCTTTGGCGAGGGGTTGCTGCGCTCTTTCAATGACATGTACGGGCTCGACTACGTCGCCCTGCGCTATTTCAACGTCTACGGTCCGCGCATGGACCTGCATGGCCGCTACACCGAGGTCATGGTGCGCTGGATGGAGCGGATCGCCGCCGGCCTGCCGCCCACGGTCTTCGGCGACGGCACGCAAACGCTCGATCTCATTCACGTGCGCGACGTGGCGCGCGCCAATCTCCTGGCGGCCCGCCTTCCGGTTACCGACGATGTCTTCAATGTCGGCAGCCAGACCGAGACGTCGCTCGCGGCGCTCGCCCAGAAGCTCACCGTGGCGATGGGGCGGCCTTACTTGAAGCCGGTGCATGCGGAAGCGCGGGCCATCAATCCGGTGCCGCGGCGCCTCGCCTCCGGCGAGCGCGCCTGGCAGCACCTGCATTTCCGACCGCAGATTTCGCTAAGCGACGGTCTTCGCGACCTGGTCGACTGGTGGAGCCAGCAGCAGGCCGAGACAACGAGGGAGGCGGAGGCATCATGATCCCGATCGCTCAACCGGAGGTCGGCGAGGCGGAAGCCAATGCCGCCGCCGCCGTGGTGCTCTCCGGGTGGCTGACCCAGGGCCCGCAGGTCGCGCTTTTCGAGAAGGAATTCGCCGACCTCGTCGGCGCCGACCATGCCTGCGCGGTCTCGAACTGCACCGTGGCGCTGCATCTGGCGCTATTGGCCGTCGGGATCGGGCCCGGTGACGAGGTGATCACGCCCAGCCATACCTTCGTCGCCTCCGCGAATGCCATCCGCCAATGCGGCGGCGTGCCGGTCTTCGTCGACATCGAGGCGGACGGATTCAACATCGATCCGACGGCGATAACCGAAGCCATAACCTCCCGCACCAAGGCTATCCTTTGTGTCCACCAGATGGGCATGCCTTGCGATCTGGCGGCGATACTCGCCATCGCGCGCGCCCACGGGCTGGTGGTGATCGAGGATGCAGCATGTGCGGCGGGCTCTGAAATCGAGCTCGGCGGGCAATGGCACAATATCGGCCGCCCGCAAGGCGACATCGTCTGCTTTTCGTTCCATCCGCGCAAAGTGCTGACCGTCGGCGACGGCGGCATGCTGACGACGAACAACCCCGAGTTCGATGCGAACTTCCGGCTATGGCGGCAGCACGGCATGTCGATCCCCGACACCCTGCGCCATGGCAGCCCGACCGTGATGTTCGAGGCTTATCCGGTGCGCGGCTTCAATTATCGGATGACCGATGTCCAGGCCGCCATAGGCCGCGAGCAGCTCAAGCGCCTGCCGGATATCCTGCGCCGGCGCCGGGCCCTTGCCGCCTCCTATGCCGAGCGTCTTGGCGAGATCGCCGGTGTGACGGCGCCGAGCGAGCCGAGTTGGGCCCGTTCCAACTGGCAGAGCTATTGCGTCGGGCTCGATGGCGAAGTCGAGCAGCGGACGGTGATGCAAGACATGCTGGACCGCGGCATAGCGACCCGGCGTGGCATCATGTGCATCCATATGGAAAAGGCCCATGCCGATCTGCCGCAGCGCCATGCGCTGCGTCGATCCGAATGGGCGCGCGATCATTCCGTTTTGCTTCCGTTATTCGCTCAGATGACCACGGAAATGCAGGACCGCACCATCTCCGCGCTGGCCGATGCGGTGGGGCGCTTCCGCTCGACGCGGCGGGTTGCGCACGGATGAGCGCCGTGATGCAGCTTTCGCGCGTTGTGACCGAAGCCGGCGCCGTCTCGGCCGATGCGGAATTGCTCGCCCGCATCGACGAGCGGATTTTGGCTACGGGCCTCGATCTCAACGGGCTTACGGTCGTAACCGAGGCGGCGACGGGCAGCTATCGCTCGACCGCCGTGATTGCCGCTCGTGCCGGCGCCCGCCGCGTGATCGCACTGGCGCGCGACACTGCCCGGCACGGATCCGCGGCGGATGCTGCGCGGGCGACGGTCGGCCTTGCCGCCTTGGCGCGCGTGGCCTCTCGCATCGAGGTCGTCGGCGCGATCGAGCCCTCGATGCTTGGCGCGTGCGATATCCTCACCAATTGCGGGCATTTGCGCCCCATCACCGCGCCGATGATCCGCCAACTGCCTCCCGGCGCGGTGATCGCGCTGATGTTCGAAGCCTGGGAGTTCCGGGACAGCGACCTCGACCTCGCGACCTGCCGGGAGGCAGGTATACGCGTCGCGGCGGTCAACGAGCGCCATCCGACCACAGGGGTCTTTCCTTTTCTCGGACCGCTTGCGGTCCGTCTGCTCGAGGATTCGGGGACCATTGTCGCGGACGCCCGGGTCGCGCTGCTCTGCGACAACCCCTTCGCTCCATTCATCGCCGACGGTTTGCGGTCGGCCGGCGCAACGGTTGAGATATTCGGCGACGCCGAGGAGGTCTACGCCGGCGACTGGCGAGCGGTGCTAGTCGCGCTGACACCAGGGAGCGAGCCCCGCTTACCGCTGGCGGCGATACATCATCTCGCCCGAAATGCACCCCTGGCGATCCTCGCTCAGTTCTGGGGCGACGTCGATCGCGAGGCCGCCCGGCATTATGGGCTTTCGCTGTGGCCGCCGGCGGCGCCCGGTCGCGGTCATATGGGTATTCTTCTCAACGCGCTCGGCGACGAGCCGATTGTTAGACTCCAAACCGGCGGCCTGAGGGCTGCGGAGTTTGTCCACCGCGGTGGCATCGCGTCTGCGGGGGAGATTGCCGAACTGGTGACGCTCTAATTGCAAAGATCTTCGGTGGCAGTTCCTGGTTCCCCGCGGCCGTCCACAAGGAAAACGGACCGGCCTCAATTTCGATCGCATTTCCGTGATCGCTCGACCGAGATTGGCAGGAAGTATAGATAAGTCCGCGAAAATGCATTAGATCAGGGGCTGAGAAGTAAGGCATCGGGGGGCGGCGCAAACCTAAGGTCACGCGCGTGATGGCAACTCTCGCCAAGTTTTTTCGCGACTTGAATCGCTACGTGATTGTGGCGCTGGTGGTATTGCTCGCCTTCTTCGTAAGATTTGTCTTGGGTGAGGTGCTGGGGGATACCGCTGCGGCGCTGGTCTTCGTTCCGGCGATGCTGTTTTCGTCGCTGCTGGGAGGGGTTGGACCGGGCCTGTTTGCAGCAATGCTGGCGTTGCCGCTGACCTGGTTCTTCCTGTGGCCGGTGGTGCCGCTCCCTCACGCAGCCGCCTACCTGGTATTGCTTGCCCTTATTGGTGTCGGCATCGCCTTCATGGGCCAGTCGCTGACCCGCTCACTGGCAGAGGCCAAGCTCGCGGCCAAGCACCTTCGCAGGCGCGAGGCCCATCTGCGATCCGTTCTGGACACCAGCCCCGATGCGACCGTGGTCATATCGGCCGATGGCACGATCGTGACGTACAATGCCGCCGCGGCCCGGCAGTTCGGCTACCTTGAATCCGAGGCGATCGGCGCCAATGTATCTACACTGATGCCGGAATACAGCCGCGTACGCTACGAAGGATCCATCGCGCGTTATCTTGAGGCCGGCCTGTCCCGCGCGGACGAGATCGAGCGCATAGCCGCAGGCCGGCGCAAGGACGGATCGACCTTTCCGATGCGGCTGGCGATCGGCAGGATGGTGGTGGAGGGGGAAACCTTCTTCACCGGCTTCGTGCAAGACCTGACGGAGCAGCAGCGGGCGGCGGAGCTGCTCGACGCAGCGCGCTCCGAACTCACGCATCTGGCACGCGTGCACGAGCTAGGCGAGATGGCCTCCATATTGGCGCATGAGCTCAACCAGCCGCTATCCGCCATCATCAATTATGTCGAAGGCTGCCAGCGCCTGTTGCTGCACGTCGACGGCAAGGTCGCCGGGCGAATGCGGCATGGGCTCAACGAAAGTGCGCAGCAGGCGGTTCGCGCCGCCGAAATTATCCGGCATATGCGTGAGTTCGTCGCCCGAGGCGAGACCGACAGGCGGCCCGAGGACATACGATCGGTGATCAAGGAGGCCAGCGCACTCGCGCTCGCCGGGTCGAGCATTCGCGGCATCAGGCCGGTCTTTGAATTTGCTCCAGGCGTCAATGCCGTTCTCGCGGACCGTGTCCAGATCCAGCAGGTGCTGGTCAACCTGATGCGCAATGCCAGCGAAGCCATGCGCGAGAGCCGGGAGCGCCGTCTGGTCGTCCGCACCCTGGCGCAGCCCGATAATCGGGTCGCGGTGGAGGTCTGTGACACCGGTCCGGGAATAGCCCCCGAAATGGAGGAGCGGCTGTTTCAGCCTTTCGTCACTTCGAAACCCGGCGGCATGGGGATCGGCCTGCTGATCTCGAAGCGGATCATCGAGGCGCATGGGGGCCAGATAAACTTCAGGAATGGCCACAATGGTGGCGCGGTTTTCCAGTTCACGTTGATGAGTGCCGAGGCGTACGAGAATGCGCGATGACGTAATTCTTCACATCGTCGACGACGACGAGGCGGTGCGGCGCTCCCTGGTGTTCCTGTGCAGCAGCGCGGGCTACGCGGTGCGCCCGCATGTGTCGGCCACGGCTTTCCTCGCTATCGCCCCCTCGCTGGCCCGAGATTGCCTGCTGGTCGATCTGCGCATGCCCGACATGAGCGGCGTCGACCTGCTGCGCCGCCTGCGCGAGATCGATGCCTCGCTGCCCACCGTGGTCGTCACCGGCAATGGCGACATCAAGATGGCGGTCGAAGCGATGAAGCTCGGCGCCATCGACTTCGTCGAGAAGCCCTTCGTCGAGGCGGTGCTTTTCAACGCCATCGAGCGGGCGGCCAACCAGGCCTCGTTCGAGTTCAACTCGGCGCAGACCCGGAATCTCATCAAGTCACGGCTGGATTCACTCAGCGAGCGGGAGCAGCAGGTGCTCGACGGAATCCTGGTGGGGCTGCCGACAAAATCCATCGCTCTCGAGCTCGAACTCAGCCCCCGTACCGTCGAAGTTTACCGCGCGAGCCTGATGGCCAAAATGCAGGCCGGCAGCCTGTCCGATCTGGTGCGGATGACCTTGGCGGCCGGGTACAAGTTCAACGGCGACCACGATGGTCTTTGAGTCCGGCTCGGCACGCCGCGACGAGCGACAGCCGCTTTCGTAAGTCGATGTTATTACGCGATTTTTGATGAAGAGGCCGGCGACTCCCGGCGGCGGCAGAATGGGCTTGCCTGGCTGTTGACCGACAGCTTTCGAAAAATGCGCCCGGACCAAGATCGGATACTAAGTAAAGATACTATGGCATCGCCCCGAGTTTGCGCGCGCGAGAATTCAAACAATATGCACAGGGGGTATCAAGCAAAAAGAGAACATCATGCTGATCGATAGCTTTGCGGGCGTCACCGTGCAGCCGGTCGAGTCGATGTCTGGCCTCGGGAGCATCTCCACCACCGACGTGGAAAACGACGGCTCCATTACCAATGGCCGTTCCAAGCACCTGACCCTTTTCGGGCCGGGGGCAGAAATTTTCGCCCCGGGCACCGAGGCGCATCATCTTTATCAAGTAGAGTTCGGCACGGTCCGGATATGCAGCCTCTTGGGCGATGGACGACGTACCGTCAGTGCCTTTCATTTCGCCGGCGAGGTGTTCGGCTTCGAGTTGGACGGTCATCACCGGTTTCGCGCCGAGGCCATCGACTCCGTCGGCCTGCGGACCATTGCCATGCCCGGGCGGCCTGCGATGGCCGCCGCACTCCTGCGGATCGCCCTCGAGCGGTTGATGCAAGCGCAGGAGCACCTGCTGGTCGTCGGCCGGCAGACGGCCGTCGAACGGGTTGCCGGCTTTCTGCTGGATGTCGCCTCGCGCGGGCGCCAACGCGATCTGATCAACCTGCCGATGTCGCATAGCGACATCGCCGACTATCTCGGCCTGACCCCTGAAACGGTCTGCCGGGTTTTCAAGCATCTGCGCGATTCCGGGATCGTCAGCTACACCTCCTCGCGCCGCGTCACAGTCAATCGCATCGACGGCCTGCAGGAGTTTATGGGGTAGTGCCTAGCCGAACGTCGGCTGCCGGTAAGCCGCCGCAGGCTTCCGGCAGGCCGTTGGCGGCGAGCATCGCCAGGATCGGCGCTGTCGTCATCGTCATCGTGCCCGCCTCGACGTTATCGTCTTGCGCCGGGTCGGTCCCCCGCCCTTCTGAGAAACGCGCGTGACACTGGTTGTCGCCGGATTTTGCCGGCGGCTTTCCGGCCGAGGCATTCGGGCCGCTGGTCGCGCCACGTTCCCCAAAAGTCTGGTCCTGCCGAGTGGTGCCCTGCGCGGGTCGCCAGCGGCTGCTTGCTGGCTGGGCTACGTGCTGTGACCCAGGTCACGCGTACCAATCCGGAACGCATCGCGCCGTCGTTCGCCGTCAAGGACTGATGCCGGGAATTAGGGGGCGAAGCGAGGCGCGGGTTTCGATTCCTCGAGGGCCGTCCGCCAAGAGCCGCGCGCCCCCGGCAGGCCGAGGGGCCGCCTCGTCCGAGGCAGCCTGTCGGCTGATGTGGAAAAGGTTTCGCTACGCGCGTCACAAACGATCATTTTTTTGATTGACTGATATAATTTGTAGTGGCTAGCTAGCTTGCTATCGACCGAGCGGCTGCTTGATGAGAACCGGTACAACCCAGCCCAGCGCCAAGATCGAACGGCTCGAGGCCATCCGCAGCCAGCTCTATTCGCACGGATTTTCGACCATTCAGTCGCTCTCGGAAGCGATCGGCGCGTCCCTTGCCACGATCCGGCGGGATCTGCAGACCCTCGAGGACGAGGGCGCCGTCGATCGCGTCCATGGCGGTGCCCGGATTGCGGAAGGTTCGTCGGTCGAAATCGCCTTCCACGAGCGCGCCAAGCAGCGGCTGGATGCCAAGCGGGCGCTGGCCGCCAGGGCCTATGAGCTGCTGGCGCCGCACGCGACGATCTTCCTCGACGCCGGCACGACCGTGCTGCAGCTGGCGCGGCTCATCCGCGTCAATCCCATGCCGCTCAGGGTCTTTACCAACGGCCTGCTGATCGCCCAGGAGTTCCTCAACGTACCCAATCTGCAGGTCTCGGTCCTGGGGGGACAACTGCGAAGCGAGAATGCTTCATTCGTCGGGCCGCAGGCCGAGGCGGTGCTCGAAGGGCTCTGGTTCGACCAATTGTTCCTCGGTGTCAGCTGCATCGGGCTGGATGGTTCGATTTACAGTGCCGACAGTGCCGAGGCGAACCTCAATCGCCGCATGCTGCCACGTTCGGCGCAAAGCCACGTGCTCGCCGATTCGTCGAAATTCGGCGCGATGGCGACGTACAAGGTCGCGCCGCTCAAGGCTGTCACACAGGTCGTCACCGATTCGGGCGTCGCGCCGGATTGGCGCCGCAAGCTGGACAAGCTCGGCGTTACCCTGTGCGTCGTCCCCATCGCAGGGGAGGCGGCATGAGCGAGCAATTCGTCCTCGGCATAGACGGCGGCGGCAGCAAAACGCTGGTGGCGGTGGCCGATGCAGAGGGCCGTCTCGCCGGGCTCGCGCGGGGTGCGGGTGTCAATCCGGTGGACAATCCGCATTGGCGCGGGGAGCTCGACGCCGCGGTCGTCCGGCTCGCCTTCGACCCGATGGCGGTCGCCGCCGTGACCGCCGCGTTACCCGCCTATGGTGAAGTTGCGGCGTTATCGCGGGCGCAGGAATCGGCGATCGCCGAGCTGTTCGGGGCGACGCGGACGAGCATTCTCAACGATGTCGATGGCGCGCAATTCGGCGCCTTCGCGGGTGGGCCCGGCATTCTGATTCTTTCCGGCTCCGGATCGATGATCTGGGCGCGCGACGCCACCGGTGCCTCGCTGCGCGTCGGCGGCTGGGGCGAGGCGATCGGGGACGAGGGCAGCGCCTATTGGATCGGCAAGCGCGCCATCGCCCTCACCAGCCAGGACCTGGATGGCCGCGCCGAAGCGCCGGCCCTGACCAGGGCTCTGTTCGACCGGCTGGGCCTCGACCTCGCCAACGCGCAGGACAGCCTGACCGGGTGGGTTGCCGAGCTTTCGCACCCCCGTTCGGCAGTGGCAGCCCTGGCGGAGCTCGTATCGGTGCTCGCAGAGGCAGGCGATGATGCCGCGCTCACGATAATGGAAGAGGCCGCCAACGAATTGGCGCGGCACATTGCAACTGCCGAAAGGAAGCTGCCGGGGGGGCGGGAGCTCCCTTGGAGTTATGCAGGCGGCACCTTCAAGAGCGGCCTCCTGCTGGCGGCGCTTGAACGCCGCGTGGGCCGGCCGCCGCTGCCGCCACGCCTGCCTCCGATCGGCGGGGCGCTGCTGCACGCCGCGCGGCAGGCAGGCTGGACCGCCGATGATGCGTGGATCGACAGGCTTGCCGCCTCGATCGCCGAAAACACCGTTTTCAACCGGACGACAAACCAGACTTATTCCACAAAACAAGGAGAACAGGGAGATGCGTGGAAAGGTTCTATTGACGACGATAGCGTTGGCGAGCCTCGTGGCCGCCGTACCGGCGCTGGCTGACGACGCCAAGCCGCTCGCCGGCCAAAGCATAACGGTGCTGATGCCGTCACCGCAGGCGGCAACGATTCCTGCCGAGTTCGAAAAGGCGACGGGGATCCATGTCGACCTGCAGACGCTGAGCTGGGATGACATCCGGCCCAAGCTGGTGACGGCGCTGATCGCCGGCTCGGCGCCGGCCGACGTCACCGAGTTCGACTGGTCCTGGACCGGCCAGTTCGCCGATGCCGGCTGGTATCTGCCGCTCAACAACGTGATCGATGCCGACACCGTGAACGATATCGGGGTCGCCAAGATCTTCACGGTCAACGGCAATCTGCTGGGCGTGCCCTATACCAACGACTTCCGCGTCATGCTGGTGAACAAGAAGCAATTCGCCGACGCGGGTATCACCAAGATGCCGACGACGCTCGACGAACTCGTGGCCGACGCCAAGCAGATCAAGGCCAAGGGGATCACCCAGTACCCGATCGGTCTGCCGCTGTCGCCGACCGAAGGCGCCTCGACGAGTTGGTACCTGCTGACCAAGGCGGAGGGCGGCGATCTCTTCGACAAGGACTGGAAGCCGCTGTTCACCTCGCCGGATTCGGCCGGCTACAAGGCGATGGCTCTGGAAAAGCAGCTCCTCGACGAGGGCCTCGTCGATCCCGCCTCGACCGGGCTCAAGGATAGCCAGATCAATGACGACTATTTCGCCAAGGGGCTGGTTTCGATCATGATCTCGGGCGAGCCTGGCCGGCTCGGGCAGTATTCCGACCCAAAGCAGTCGCCGAAGGTCGCCGGCAACGTCGCCGCCATCCTGGTGCCGACGGCGAGCGGAACGACGCGCAGCTACGGTCTACCCGAAGCACTCGGCGTCCCGAAGGTGTCACAGCACCAGGAAGCGGCGATCGCGTTCATCAAGTGGTTCACGAGCAAGCAGTTCCAGCTCGAGAATTATGCGAACGGCGTGCTGCCCACCCGTACGTCGGCTCTGGAAGCCCTCAATCAGAAGGGTACGCTGCAGAGTGGCGACGTGCTGGTGGCGCAGGCGAAGACCGTCGAGCCGCTGTTCGCGCAGGGCACGCCGAGCTGGTACCCGCAGTTCTCGAGTGCCGTTAACACCGCGATCAACGGCGTAGCCAAGGGCCAGATGACGGTCGATCAGGCGATGAAGAGCATCGCCGACGCCTCGCAAAAGGCGATGTCGCAGTGACCTCGATGGCCGTCACACGCGTTGACGGCGCGCGCCGCGGAGCCAGGAATGGCGACGCGGCGCTGGGTCTCATCATGGTGGCGCCGATCGTCGTCACCATGGTGGCTCTCGTCTTCTTTCCACTGGTCCAGACCGTGTGGGACAGCCTGCATCGGGTCAATCCGATGGAGCCGGGCACGCCGTTTATCGGCGCCGCCAACTATACCAATATGCTCAGCGACGCCAATCTCGGCCGCGCCTGGGTCAATACCTTCATCTATGTCGCCCTGGCGGTGGGGGTCGAGACGGTGGTCGGCGTCCTCGCCGCGGCGCTCATCAACCAGGTGACAATCGGCCGACGCTGGCTGCTCGCCGCGGTCATTCTGCCGTGGGCGCTGCCGGGCGTCGTCAATTCGGTCATCTGGCTTTGGATCTTCCAGCCGGGGGCCGGGCTGCTGAACGGCATTCTCACGGCCTTGGGGCTGCCCTTTGCCAACCATGTCTGGTTCAACGATCGCGCCAGCGCCATCGTTGCGGTGGCGGTCGTCCATATCTGGCGCATGCTGCCGTTGACGGTCGTCATCGTGCTGGCTGCCATGCAGAGCATTCCTGGCCAGCTCTACGAGGCGGCGCGGATCGACGGTGCGACGCTGCCACGCATGTTCTTTTCGATCACGCTGCCGCTCGTGCGCAGCGCCATTGCCGTGGCGATCACCAATTCAGTCGTCGCGGCCTTCAACCTCTTCGACGAAGCCTGGGTGCTGGCGAGCTCCAGCCTCGATACGCGCTCGGTGTTGATCCAGATCTATCTCGAGACCTTCCAGAACCTGCACTTCTCCTACGGCATGGCGCTGTCGCTGGTTTTGACCTTGGTCTCGCTGGTGGTCTCGCTGGTTTTCGTCCTGCGCATTTATCGATCGACGCGGATGGAATGATGAAAACGCATCCCCTCCATCGCATCACGGTCTGGGTCGGCGTGGCGCTGCTGCTGGTCTGGTCGCTGGGGCCGATCTATTGGACATTGGTCAGCTCCATCACGCCGTCGGGCGATTTCTCCGACCGGCCCATCCACTTCTTCCCGATCCATTTCACCCTCGATCATTTCGAGCGGCTGCTCGGCATCAATGTCGATCGGATCGGCGGCGTCGAGGTTTGGGCGCAGTTCCGCTCGGCGCTGTTCAACAGCGTCGTCACCTCCCTTTCGGCTACGATCGTGTGCGTCGCCATCTCGGCGCTGGGGGGTTACGCCTTTACCCGGCTCGAATTTCCGGGCCGGCGATCGCTGTTCCTGGCCGTCGTCGCAACGCTCGCCATTCCCGGCTATGCGGTGTTGATCCCGCTCTACCGGCTGATGATCGGCGCGCATCTGGTCGATACTTATCTCGGGGTTACGCTGATCTATGTTTCGGCCTATCTGCCGCTGACGCTCTGGTTGATGCGCTCCGTCTTCGATTCCCTGCCGATCGCCCTCGAGGAGGCGGCGCGGATCGATGGCGCCGGGCGGCTGCACGTCTTCTTCTTCATCGTGCTGCCGCTGGTCGGGCCGGGGCTAACCGCCGCCGCCATCCTCACCTTCATCGGTGCCTGGGGACAATACCTGGTGCCATTGGTGTTTTCCCCCACCGCCACCAAGCCGCTGACGGTATTGATCCCGGAGTTCGTCACCAAGAATTTCATCGACTACGGCCTTATCACCGCGTCCGGCGCCATCGCGATCGTCATTCCGGCGCTCGTGGTGATCTTCCTCAACCGCTATCTCGTGTCCGGCCTTCTCGCCGGCTCGATCAAGTGACGATCAGAACGGAGACCAAATTGGGTCCAACCGAGCAGACTATCTTCGAACAATTCTCGTACTGGCAGAAGGCGATCGAACCGCTCGAGCCGTTGCCGGAGGCGCCGATCACCGTCTTCATAGGCTGTGGCTCGTCCTACAACCTTTCGCTGTCCCTGGCCGCCCTCGCCAATGCGAAGGGCCGGCGCGCGATTGCCGTGCCGGGCGGGGAGTGGCTGAGCCGTCCGGATAATTATTGGCCGGATTGGCGCCAAGCTCACGTCGTCGCACTGTCGCGCAGTGGAGAGACGACGGAAACAGTCGCCGCGGCGAAGGCGAGCCGGGCGGCAGGCGCCAAGGTGACGGCCATTACCTGCGAGAGGGATAGCAGCATTGCCCGCGCCTGCGACCGGCTGGTCGCGGCTGGAACGCACCCCGTCGAAGGCATCGTCATGACGACGTCGGCGAGTCTCATGCTGCTGCTGGGCATCGAGCTGCTCGGCTATGGCGCCGATCGCAGGGTTGTCGAGGCGGCCGAAGCGATCCTCGAGCAAGCCGATCCGCAACTGCCGAAATTCCTCGCCGGGCGGTCGCATTTCGTCTTCCTGGGTGGCGGCGCAAACTACGGGGTGGCGCTGGAGGCGGCGTTGAAGCTCCAGGAGATGAGCCAGATCTTCAGCCAGGGTTTTCACCCCCTCGAATATCGGCACGGACCGATCAGCCTGATCGACGAGCGCAGCGCTGCCGTTTTGCTCTATGGGGCCGATACGGCGGCCGCGGAGGCGACGTTGGCTGGCGAGCTCCAGGAAAAGGGGGCGATCGTACTCGGTCTCGGCGGGCCAGGCGACATCAGCCTCAAGGTGCCGGTCGATCCGGCGCTGGCGGGGCTTGCCTGCCTGCCGGCGCTGCAACTTCTCGGCGAACGGGCGGCGCAATCGCGCAACATCGATACGGTGACGCCGCGCCATCTCAGCAAAGTCGTGACGCTGGCCTGACGCCATGATCGACAAAATCGACAGAACCGCGCTGGCGCGCCTTGCCGGCGCGCGCGCCAAGCGTCCCCTGCGCGGCATCACCTCCGTCTGCTCGGCGCATCCCCTGGTGATCGAGGCCGCGTTCCGGCAGGCCATGGCTGACGGTATGCCAGCGCTAATCGAGGCCACCTGCAACCAGGTAAACCAGGGCGGCGGCTATACCGGCATGACGCCGGCCGACTTCCGGCGCTTCGTCGGAGGCATTGCCAGGAATTGCGGCTTCGACGTCTCGCAATTGATCCTGGGTGGCGACCATCTCGGGCCAAACCCCTGGAAGTCGCTGCCGGCCGAGGCGGCGATGGCCAAAGCCGAGGCGATGGTCGAAGCCTTCGTTGCCGCCGGCTTCGGCAAAATCCACCTCGATTGTTCGATGGGCTGCGCAGGCGAACCCGTGGCACTCGCCGATGCGATCACGGCACAGCGAGCGGCGCGGCTTGCGGCCGTGGCTGAGACGGCCGCGCGACGGAATGGTGTCGCCCCGCCGGTCTATATCATCGGTACCGAGGTGCCACCGCCCGGCGGGGCGCTTGAAGGTCTCGACCATATTAAGGTGACCGAGCCGGACGCGGTGCTGCAAACGCTCGAAGTGCATCGGCAGGCCTTCGCCGAGGCCGATGCGGCTGAGGCTTTCGACCGGGTCATCGGCATCGTGGTGCAGCCTGGCGTCGAGTTCGGCAACGCGGATGTCGCCATCTACAAACCCGAGCGGGCTGTTGATTTGAGCCAGACGCTTGGCCGGATGCCGAGGCTGGTCTTTGAGGCACATTCGACGGACTACCAGCCGGATACGGCGCTCCGGGCGCTGGTTGACGACGGCTTTGCCATCCTCAAGGTCGGGCCCGGGCTGACCTTTGCGCTGCGTGAGGCGCTTTATGGGCTCGATCGGATCGCCGAGGAATTGTCGGGCCGTTCGATTCCGGATTCGGTCGAGGCGAGCCTCGAACAACTGATGCTGGCGCAGCCCGGCCATTGGCGCTCCCACTATGACGGGAGCCCGCGCGAGCTGAGGCTGCTGCGGCATTTCAGTTATAGCGACCGCATCCGCTACTACTGGCCGCAAGCCGAGGCGGTCGCTGCCGTCGAACGGTCGGCTGCGCGGCTCGACGCTTCGCCAATTCCGGAAACACTGATCAGCCAGTATCTACCGCGGCTCTATCCGGAGGTCGCCACCAAACGGCTGGGTACCTCAGTCCGCGAACTGTGTCTTGCGGCAATCGGCAAGGCGCTCGATCCCTACTCCTTCGCGACCGTAGACGGGCGCTGAGCGGCCGCCGATTGCAAAGCCCATTGCCGCCGATCGCGATCGGTACCGGCAGACAAGGATGCGCAGTGACCGGTCAAGCCGCAGGCGGATTGCGGACGGACCGGCGGCCTTTGGGCGGGCTTGCCTCCCACGCCGCCAGCTGGCGGTGCTTCGTTACGCATCGTTGTTGCCGGGGCCCTTCGAGGATCCGGCCGTCCTTTGGGAGGTGCTCACCTCGCTCGAGACAATCGGGGAATCGGTGCGCGTGCCGCGGGTGGTCATTCCGGCGCGCTCCGCTGGAAGAACTACTTCGACGTGTTCGCAGCGATCCCCTTCGCCGGCATGTTCCTGAACTCGGCGTTGATGACCATCGGCCGCACCGCCGGAACGCGCTTCAGCTGAGCCTTGCCCGATCCGCTAGCGGCGTTGCTTTGCTCTCG
>Ga0134126_10001667_pt1 | contig 28262 bp, 26 predicted proteins | sample KB31752_FD_96881 | JGI IMG/M metagenome (GOLD analysis project Ga0134126, IMG submission 96881) | Terrestrial soil microbial communities with excess Nitrogen fertilizer from Kellogg Biological Station, Michigan, USA - KB3-175-2 | ecosystem: Environmental > Terrestrial > Soil > Unclassified ... | reverse complement strand
AGGGTGGCCAGCACTCCCCCGACGGCGATCGCCAGGCAAACCCAGACCGCGATCTGGGTTCCGGCCACCATGCTGCTGCCGACCGCTGTGGCCAGGTACAGCAAGATCGGCGCCACCAGGAACGCGGTAACCCCGCGGACCAGTTCGAGGAACGCGAAGACACGCTGGATCTGCGCGGACCGCAAGGAGAAGCCGGTGATGAACAGAGCAGGGGAAACGGAGGCGCCGACGCCGAGGCCGATAAGCCCGGTGCTGGCGGCGACAAGCGTGCTTCCGCCGGTCGCCAGGCCGGTCAGCAGCGCAGCGGCGGCGGCGACCATCGCCAGCCCGCTGACGGCGAGGACTGGAGTGAACCGCGTGCGGAACAAGTACGCGAACAGCACCGCAGTGACTACGGCGGCGCCGAACTCGGGCAGGAACTGCAGCGCGATGGCGGTCGGGGTGCTCTTCTTCTGCAGCGCGGTGAGCACCAACTCCATCAGCCCGACCGCCGACGCGCTGGCCGTCATCGCGATCAGGACGCCACAGACGGGAAACGTGGTCGCTAGCTGTCTGACCGGCATGAGCGGGTGCCTGGCGCGGTACTGGTGGACGAGGAGCACGGCGAGCATAACCACTCCGGCGATCAGCGGAGCGAGCGACGACGGCTTCGGGCCCGCGTTCTGTAGCCGCGAGGCACCGTAGAAGGCGGCCGCGCAGCCAACGCCAGCCAGTGCGACGGCGACAATATCCCAAGGGGCGCGGTGATCCTGCGGCGGATCATCTTCGAACGTCAGCAGGGTAAACACCAGCGCCAGGGCGGCGATCCCGGCCACTCCCCAGAACAGCGGCCGCCATTGCCCTGCGGACGCCTGTAGGCCGCCGAGCGTTGGTCCAGCCGCGACCGCCCCGAAGACACAGAGGTTCATGACGAACCCCGTGGTTGGCATCTTCGCCACCGGCCAGCCGGTGACTAGCGGCGGAGCAGCCGCGATCAGCATGAGGCTGGTACACAGGCCCTCGACGATGAAAGCGACCAGGAACACGGGGCCGGTAGGCGCCCACGCGGCCAGGATCGCCGCAACCAGGAACGTGCTCACGTACCCGAGCAGCATCCTGCGGGCGGGCAGGTGGACTGCGAACTGCACCGCCAGCACCGTACCGAACGCGTAAGCCCCGTCAGAAAGGCCGATCGCAATCGTGAGCAGCGACTGGCTCAGCCCTAGGTCCTTCGAGAGAAGCGGTAGCAGCGGGAACATCGCGCCGGTCAGCATCAGGAACGGAACAAGGCAGCAGATGACGAGTGCCACGGCACCCGCGTAGCTGCTCGCCAGTGGACCGCGACGAGCTGTCAGCATGTCCCGCTACCTCAGGGCCGCCGTCGACACCGTGTTCTGCCGGGCGAGCCTCCGAACGCCGTAGAGCGGCGTCGGTTTGGCCACATGGGGCAGGGAGAGAATCTCCGAAGGCGTCATGCCACTCCAGCTAACCCCGCCCCTACCCGGTAAACGGCCCGCCTTGATCTCTTCTGGCTGCTCCTGCTCCTCGGACTCAGCGGACAGCAGGGGCGACCTGGCCAGCACGGCCACGGCGCCGACGATGACCACGCCGCCCGCCGCCATCAGGACCAGGTACCAGCGGGTCCTGACTTGCTCGTGGAACACGAACACGCCCCACAGGATCGACACGATCGGGTCGGTCAGGGTCAGGCCTGGCTGCGCCGCGACCAGGCGGCCGGCATTCATCGCGGACTGGAGGAGAAACATTCCCCCGACCCCCGCCGACATCACGATCACCGCCCCCCACTCCCGGCGGTGCAGTCGCGAGCGGAAGACCCGGGTAGCGAGCAGCAGCGTGAAGGGGAGTTCCAGGATCAAGATCGGCTCGACGACAGACAGCTGGCCGTTGCCCAGCGCAGCCGCCTGGAGCAGGAACCCGACGGTCACGGCGAGGATCCCGCCGAACCAAACCGGCTGGTGCAGCAGGCTCCCGATGAGCCGCAGGCTCAGGTTCTCGCCTTGCGGCACTCTCTGCCCGGCCTTGCGCTGCAGCACCGATGATGTGGCGTTAGCGCACGCGCCCAGCACGGCTAGCAGGTAAGTAAGCACCGCGCGAAGCGTCCTCGACTGCGCTCACGGGGTCCGCAGTACCTCGTGACGCGACCCATAAACAAGAGCTCCGCAGAATTTTGATCGTGACACGATATAAACCTCCTGCCCGCCAGCCGCCGCACGGCGGCACCGGGGACGGAGGTACGTGAAACAAGCACCCGTTATGAAGAATTAAAGAAGTAATTCAGAACGGGTTGTTGGTTCCCAGGCCACGTTCCTTCGTCGCCCCCGCCGCCGCCGGCTGCGGGGCGGGCACGGTCCGGACACGAAACCAGCCAGCACTTACTCCTCGGGTTTTATTCTTCCGCCAGGTCATCCATCTTCTGACGGGTCATCTGCAGCAGGTCGTTAAGGGCGCCGGCAAGGCTGTACAGCTCCGCGAGGTGGGCCGTGGTGAGGTTCTCCACCAACTGGTCGCCTTTGTCGGCGAGGTACACGCGTACAAGGTCCCTGATGGCCGGAGGCTCCGGGCCGCAGCGGCCTGGTCCTCGCTCCAGCGCAGGATGACTGTACGTCACTGCTCAGATACGGTGTGCAAGGAAACACTGTCAGCAGCCACATATCCGTCGCCAAGGAAGGGCACACCATCACCATGAAAACGCTCTCGTTCAGCGCACAGACATCGGAAAACCGTGCCATGACCAACACGGACACGGCCGACCTCGCGACCACGAACTGGCCCGAGGTGAGGTCAGGCCCGCTCATGGTCGGCGGGATCCTGATCGGCGTCGGCGCTCTGATCGCCATAGCCGGCATGGCTGTCGCGGGAACGCACGCGGCTATGGCCACCCGAGCCTGGCTCAAGGACCTGGAGACGCCGCCGGACCAGCTCGCCAGGCTCAGGTGGGAGCAGGCTAAGACCGCCATGTCCGCGGGCGCCACCAGCTGGCGGGAGCACCCCAACGCCCAGGTGCACATGACGCGTCGCGTTCCTTCCACCGCGGGCTGAGCGCCCGCCGATCCGTCGCCGGTTAGTCTGTCCAGCCGGGGCGGACCAGGCCTGACTCGTAGGCGATGACCACCAGCTGCGCCCGGTCCCTGGCGCCCAGCTTGGCCATCGCCCGGGTGGCGTGGGTCTTAGCGGTGGACACGCTCAAGTAGAGCTTGCCGGCGATCTCTTCGTTGGACAGCCCGCCGGCGATCAGCGTCACCACTTCTCGTTCGCGTGCAGTCAGGCTGGCCAGGCCGGGGACGCGGCGGACGCTACGGCTGCGGGAAGCGTAGTCGCTGATCAGCCGCAAGGTGATCTTCGGCGACAACAGCGCCTCGCCGCCGGCGACCACGCGGACCGCCCGGATCAGCTCGGACGGGTCGGTGTCCTTGACCAGGAACCCGGCTGCTCCCGCGCGTATCCCCTCGAAGACGTACTCGTCTAGGTCGAAGGTGGTCAGGATGACCACGTGAGTGCCGCCGAGGCTGGGTTCGGCGGCGATACGCCGGGTCGCCTCGATCCCGTCGAGGACCGGCATGCGGATGTCCATCAGTACCACGTCAGGCTTGACGCGCTGAGCGAGTTGCACCGCCGCGCGCCCGTCGGCCGCCTCACCGGCTACCTCGATGTCGTCCTCCGCGGCGAGCAGTGCCCCGAAACCGGCCCGGACCAGGACCTGGTCATCGGCGAGCACCACCCGGATCACGGCGTCTCCTCCATGCGCCCATTCCACCATGTGCGGACGACGCTACGCCGGCGGTGCCGGGCGCGCGTCATCCTGCAGACGATTCCGCGTACATCAATCGTCGTACACGGACGGCGTCTGATCTGTCCCGTGGGCTGATGTCACGCCGCAGCCGGCCAAGCAGGCTGAGGCGGCGTGACACCACCTGGGAGGCAACGACTATGACGGCACCGAACCACGTCATCGAGAACCCGCTCAGCGGCGAGCGGATCATGATCATGGAGCGGCCGCGACTCACCGGGGACGCGCTGGTCTGGGATCTCGTGCTCGCGCCGGGGGGCCGGGTGCCGAACAGCCACAGCCACCCGGAGCAAGAAGAGCGCTTCACCGTGCTCGACGGCACGATGAGGTTCAGAGTGGGCTGGCGGCGGCGGCTGGCCCGCGCCGGCGACGTGGTTGTGGTCCCGCCGGGGAAGGTGCATCATTTCGCCAACCCAGGCAAGGTTCCCGCGCGCGTGGTGGTGGAAAGCACGCCGGCGCTGCTCACTGAAGCCATGCTGGAAACCGCGGCCGCGCTCGCCCGCGACCAGCATGCGGCCGGCCGGATGCTGCCACGGCCGCTCGATCTGGCCTTGTTCATGTCTGATTTCGACCGCGAGGTGCGAGCACCCTACCTGCCGGCGCCTTTGGTCCGTGCCGTCCTGCGGCCGCTCCGCGGGCTGGCGCGGTTCCTGGGCAGCGACAGCCGGTACCGGCTGCTGCGGCACCGGCCGGCCGCTGCGCCATCTGCGGGCGCGCGATAGCCGCGATGCTCGCTATTGAGGTGCGTGACCTGGTTAAGCGCTACCGAGGCGCGGCAGGCAACGCGGTCGATGGGATCAGCTTCAATGTTCCTGACGGACAACTGTTCTGCCTGCTTGGCCCGAACGGCGCGGGCAAGACGACCACCGTCTCCATCCTCACCACTGTGCTGGCCCCCACGTCTGGGCACGTGCGGGTCGCAGGGCGGGACCTGGCCATCGAGCAGACGGGCATCCGCAGGAGCATTGGCATCGTCTTCCAGCAGCCCGCGCTCGACATGAACCTGACCGCTGAGGAGAACATCCGCCTGCACGCCGTCCTCTACGGCCGCTACCCATGGCGGCCGTGGTACCGGCTCATGCCTGCGGCCTACCGGCAGCAGGTGCACGACCTCGCCGAGATCCTCGGCATCGCAGCGTCTCTCGGCCACCCCGTGCGGTCGCTGTCCGGCGGCACCCGCCGGAAGCTGGAGATCGTCCGCGCCCTGCTGCACCAGCCGCGGGTGCTGTTCCTCGACGAGCCCAGTACCGGGCTCGACCCGCAAAGCAGGCGCAGCCTGTGGGCTCACCTGCGCCAGACCCGGACCGCCTGCGGCACGACCATCGTGCTGACCACGCACTACCTGGAAGAAGCAGAGTCGGCCGACGCGGTCTGCGTATTGGCCAGGGGCCGCATCGCCGAGTGGGGCACCCCGGCCGAGATCAAGGCGCGGCACGCCAGCCCCACCCTGGAAGATGCGTACCTGACGATGCTCGGGAACCGAGGATGACGGCGAGCAGGCCCGGCGCCCTTGAGCCTGGTTACCTCGCTCGCGAACTGTGGGCACTGCTGGCCATCGCCCAGCGGGACCTCGCCAAACTGCTGCGGGACCGGCCCAGGCTGGCGGTGAACCTGGCCTTCCCGATCCTGCTGGTGGCGGGGCTCGGCAGCGTGCTGCAGCCCACGGTCGGAAAGGTGACCGGGGTGTCCGCGGTCGCCCTCGCGTTCACTGGGGTCCTGCCCGCCACCTTGTTCCAGTCCACCGCCGCGGGCATGATCTCGATCGCCGAGGACCGGGAGAACGACTTCTCCCGCACGCTGTTCGTGGCACCGGTCACCCGGCTGACGCTCGTGGCGGGAAAGCTCTGCGGGGAGGCCCTGGTCGCGCTCTTCCAGGGCGGCTGCGTCGTCGCGTTCGCCGCGGCGATCGGCGTGCGGATCACCGGCGGGCAGCTCGCCGCGCTGATCCTCCCCTGCCTCGCCTGCTGCCTGCTCGGGGGCGCCTTCGGGCTGGTCACTGTCGCTGCGTTGCCCAACCAGCGGTCAGCCATGGACGTTTTCCAGTTCCTGATCATCCCGCAGTACGTCCTTGGCGGCGTCCTGGTGCCGCTGCACGGGGTGCCGGGCTACCTCAACGTCATCGCCGGAGCGATGCCGCTGCGCTACGCCGTGGACCTCGTCCGCAGTGTCTTCTTCCATGGCACGCCCGGCTACCAGCAGGTCGTGACGACCAGCCCGGTGCTGGATGCCGTAGTCATCACCGGCGTGTTCGCGGTGGCGATGACGGCGGGGGCACTGATCTTCGATTACCGCGAACGCACGCGCTGACGCTCAGCTAAGAGAACAAGGATGGTGACACGTTGGATACGCGGCTCCCGCTGATTTCCGAGTTCCGGATCGCACGATCCCAGCAGCGGCCCACCGAGCGATGGCGTCATGCGCCCGTCGAGCCGAGTGGCCAGGCGCTGCTCGGCATCAGCTTCCGGCCACGGCAAGCGGAGGCCTTCGGCCTAGACCCGCGCGAGTCGCTGAACGCTATGCTCAGCCACCCGTTCGAGATCGTGCGGCTGAGCGCCTACTGGGACAAGATCGAGCCCAAGCCAGGCCACTGCGACACCAGCGAACTGGACTGGCAACTCGACGCGGCCGAGCGAGCGGGGAAACAGGCGATCGTCTGCCTCGGCCCCGTTAAGTCCTTCGGCTATCCGGAGTACTTCGTGCCTGACCACCAGCTCGATGGGCCCCTGCCTGAAGGGTCGCTCATCGAGCCGACGACACATCCGGCGCTGCTGGCCGCCGGGATCGCGCACGCCACGCGCCTCGTCGAACGCTACAGGGACAGTCCCGCTATCGTCGCCTGGCAGGTGGAGCACGAGGCGGTTGACCCGCTCGGCGTCGAGCACTCCTGGCGCCTGTCGGCCGAATTCGTTGCCGAAGAAGTCGCGGCGATCCGAGCGACCGACCCGGCCAGGCCGATCATGATGAACGGGTTCCTGCCCGCCTCAACCCCCGTCCGGGTGATGCAGTGGTGGCGTTCCAGGGACCAGGGGGACTCCCTGGCCGTAGCCCAGCGCCTCACCGACACCGTCGGCATCGACTTCTATCCCCGCCACGCTATTGCCGGGAACAGCCGCTGGGCCGTGTACCTGGACGGCAGCAGGCACCCGGGGCAGCGGCGCCGGTGGACGCAGCTCGTCCGGTGGGCCAACGCGGCACCCGGGCGCCGCGTGCTGATCGCCGAAGGCCAGGCCGAGCCCTGGGAGGCGGTCACCACGCCGCCCGATCCCCGCGGCCAGGTGATGTACAGCTGCCCGCCTGAACAGCTCATCAGCACCTACAACCACTGCATGCGGACCTTCCGCCAGGCGGCTGTGGCCCCATGGGCCTACCTGTTTTGGGGCGCCGAATACTGGCTGCTGCGCCAGCGGCACGGCGACGACAGCTACGTCCAAGCGTTCAGCCGCATCTTGAACCGTGCCAGAGAGGACGGGTGCTGATGGTCGCAGTGGCGACGTATGGTCGCAGGTGGTGATGACCGCATCCGTTGAGCAGCGATCGGGGAGAACGCCGGACGCCTGGCGCCGTTACGGCGTCGACGTCGCCGTGGCCCTCGCGGTCACGGCTGCGCAAGTCGGCTTCAGCTACCTCGCCGCCAGGCACCACGGCCACGCCGTCTCGGCCCTCGGGTACGTCCTGCTGGCGGTGAGCGGGCTGGCGCTCATCTGGCGGCGGCGCTTCGTCGCCGCGGTGCTCGTCGTCTCGTTGGTGACCACTCTGTGGTCCGCGACGACGGCCGACCCGGGCGGCCCGATCTGGGGTGCCGTCGTGGTGGCGTTCGGGACCGCGATCTACTACCGCAAGCGGGCCGTGGCAATCCTCAGCCTCGTCGCAGGCTACGTCGGTTCGGTCTGGTTGCCCGCTTTGACGGGGCCCCACAAGGCACCGTCGGCGACCTTCGACCTTTCCCTTGCTGTCGGCCTGCTCGTCCTGCTGGGCGGGGCTGAGGGCATCCGCTTCAGGCACGAGCGCGCCGAGGCGCAGCGCCACATCAAGGAAGAAGAGGCGCGCCGGGTAGCCAGCGAGGAGCGGGTCAGGATCGCCCGCGACCTCCACGACGTCGTCGCCCACAACATCTCGGTCATCAACGTCCAGGCCGCCACCGCCTTGCACCTGGCCGACCGGCAACCAGAACGGGCCATCGAAGCCCTGGCCACCATCCACGGCGTGAGCCGTCAGGCGCTCGTCGAGCTGCGTTCGATCCTGGGTGTGCTGCGGGCGGTGGACGACGAGCTTCCCCGCGACCCCGCACCGAGCCTCTCCCACCTCGACGACCTCGTGTCGACGGCGAGATCAGCTGGCCTCCAGGTGCGTGTCTCCGGCGATGAACTCAGCTCGCGCCTTCCCAAGGCCGTCGACGTGGCCGCCTACCGCATCGTGCAGGAAGCCCTGACCAACGCCGCCCGCCACGCTGCCGGAAGCACCGCAGCTGTGCGGATAGCGTCCGACGACAGTCACCTGCTGGTCGAAGTGGAAGACAACGGTGGGGGGAAGGTCCAGAGCCTCGCCGCAAGCGGGTCGGGGAACGGCATCGCCGGCATGACCGAGCGCGCCGAAGCCCTCGGCGGCACCTTGGCGGCCGGCACCCGGCCAGAGGGAGGTTTCTCCGTCCGCGCCCGGCTGCCACTCGGCATCCGCGACCGCACCTGACCTCCCACGGACGCAGGCGCCCGCTGGCGCGAATCAAGCGATTCCTGTCCTGCGCCGTGGGGTGCGAACGGCCGGTCTTGGGCGAGCCTTGAAGGGTTGTTGCAGCTCAACCTGTTCAGGAGAGATCCATGACCGAGACGATCGCAGGCATCCAGATCCCCGACACCGACCTCGTACGCGACGCGACCGACGTGGTAGGGGGCGCCACCAACGACCCCGTTGTGGGCGACACGCTTTTCCACCACTCCCGGCGGGTCTTCCTGTGGGGGATGCTGAAGTCCAAGGCACGCGGGATCGAGGTCGACCCGGAACTGGCCTACGTCGGCGGCATGTTCCACGACCTGGGCCTGACCCAGTCATTCCGCAAGCCCGGCCAGCGCTTCGAGGTCGACGGCGCCGAGGCAGCATACGGATTCCTGCGCGACCACGGCCGTCCCGAGCAGGACGCACGGAACGTGTGGCTCGCCATCGCACTCCACACCACACCTGATATTCCGCTGCTGCTCGCCCCCGAAGTCGGCGTGGTCACCCTCGGCGTCGAGACCGACGTGCTCGGCTTCGACCTGGAGCAGATCAGCTACGCCGACAAAGCGGCCGTCGTCGCGGCGCACCCCCGCCCGGACTTCAAGCGCCAGATCTTGCACGCCTTTTACCAGGGCACGGCCGACCGGCCTGACACCACGTTCGGCACGATGAACGACGACGTGCTCGCCTACTTCGAACCCGGGTTCAAGCGCGCGAACTTCGTCGACATCATCCAGCACAACGCATGGCCGGAATAAGGACTGCGGGTCGTCCCCGGAGTCGTCCACGTCTCGCACGGCACTTCGCGGGGGCGCGGTGGTCTTGAACCGGGCGCGGTACTGGCTGGGCGGGACGCCGAATCTAGCGACGAAGAGCCGACGCATCGTTTCTGCGCTGCCAAAGCCGGCCAGCCGGGCGGTCTCGGTGACCCCGTGCCCGGCGTCGAGCAACGACTGGGCGTGGTCGAGCCGGGTGCGCTCGACGAACTTGGCTGGGGAAACGTCGAGTTCGGCGGCAAAGAGCCGGGCGAGGTGGCGCGGGCTGACCCCCGCGTGGGCTGCCAGCGAGGTGATGCTGTGGTCGAGGGCGGGCTGCGACGAGACGAGGTCGACCACGGCGCGCAGCGTAGGGGTGCGTGGCGCCCGGATCTGGAGCGGGGCGGCGAACTGTGACTGCCCGCCGGGCCTTTGCATGAACATCACCAGGTTGCGTGCCACATCGCGCGCCAGGTCAGGGCCGTGGTCCTGTTCCACGAGGGACAAGGCCAGGTCGATGCCCGCCGATACGCCGGCTGAGGTGTAGATCCCGCGGTCGTGCACGAACAGTGCGTCTGGCGACACCGACACCTTGGGGAACGCACGCGCGAGCAGGCTGGCACAGCGCCAGTGGGTCGTAGCGCGCCGACCGTCGAGCAGCCCGGCCGCCGCCAGGACGAACGACCCGGTGCAGATCGACACCAGCCGGTCGCCGCGTTCCCGGAGCGAGACCGCAGCGGCCAGCAGTTCGGCCTGGATCGGCTTGACCGGGAGGTCGTCGCTTCCGGGGATTACGACCGTATCGACGCGGCCACTCGTGCCGTCCCCGCCATCAACGCCATCAGCCCCCGCGACGCCGACGTCATCGGCGGCAAGGTCGACGGCGAACGTGGTGCCGATCGAGGTCGTCACGGCTTGGCCGGACGGCGAGGCATAACGGAGCCGGTAATCCGCCCCGAACCGGTTGGCCTCGGCAAAGACCTCGGCTGGCCCGGTGACGTCGAGCATCTTCACGCCGTCGAAGACTAGGAACACGATCACGCGCGTCCTCGCCATCCCGCCTCCATCACGTCCGGGTCAGGAACCGTGCGGTCGCCGGCCTGCCACAGTCTTCTAACAACGCAGTCCCGTAGCACCACAGTCCCTAACTATCATCATGCACTCCCGTAACGGACGCGCCGGTTCTCTCGCTTGGCGCGGAACCTGGGTGGAGAGAAGCTAGGAGCATGACCGTCATTCAGCCAGGCACGCTCCGTCACCTCGTCACACGGTCGGACGACCATCCCGCCTTGGCGGTACCCGAGTCGGGCGTCTCGCTTTCTTATGGCGCACTGCAGCGCGCGCTCGACCGGGCCGCGGGCCGGCTGGCCGCAATAGGAGTTGCGGAAGGCGACCGGGTCGCCCTGCTCGCCGCCAACGGCCCGGCACTGGTGGTGGCGTTCCTTGCCCTCGCCGCCCGTGGCGCGGCCGCCGCGCCGCTGAACCCCGCGCTCGGCGTGGCCGAGGTAACCGCTGAGCTCACTGACCTCCGCGTCTCGCGGCTGCTCCACGATGGCTCGGCGACCGCCGCCGCAGCCGCGGCAGCAGCGAACGTGTCCGCCAGCACGATCCGGCTGGAGGACGGCTTGCTGCACGTCGACGGGCAGCCCGGCGAGCCACTGGAGGCAGTCGGCACCCCGGACGCGCTGGCTCTCTTGCTGCACACCAGCGGTACCACCAGCAAGCCGAAGACCGTGCCCATCAGGCAGCGCAACATCGTCGCATCGACTGGGGCGGTCGCGCAGACCTACGAGCTGACCGGCGAAGACGTGACGATGTGCGTCATGCCGCTCTTCCACGTGCACGGCCTCGTAGCAGCGGTGCTTGCCACCCTGTCGACCGGCGGCACGGTCCTGCTGCCGCGATTCCGGCCTTCCGCGTTCTGGGGTGACGTCGCCAAGCACGGGGCGACCTGGTACACGGCGGTCCCCACCATCCACCAGCGCCTGCTTGCGCGGGCGCTGGAACTGCCCGCGCCGCCCGCGCACCGGCTCCGCTTCGTCCGCTCCTGCTCGGCGCCGCTGCCCACGTCCCTCTGGGGAAGCTATGAGGAAGTGATCGGCGTCCCGCTCGTGGAGGCTTACGGCATGACCGAGGCGGCTCACCAGATGGCGTCGAATCCGCTGCCGCCCAGCGAGCGCCGGCCGGGGACGGTCGGGCGGCCAACCGGTACCGAGATCGCCGCGCTCGACGGCAACTGGCAGCCGGTGTCTGCCGGTATGGAGGGCGAGGTCTCGGTACGCGGGCCGTCCGTCATTGACCACTACCTCGACAACCCAGCAGCGACCGCCGCCTCGTTCCGTGACGGCTCGTTCCGCACCGGCGATGTCGGCAAGCTCAGCCCCGACGGCTACCTCACCCTCGTGGGCCGGCTGAAAGAGCTGATCAACCGGGCTGGCGAGAAGATCTCGCCGTACGAGGTCGAGGACGTGCTGCTCGCCCATCCCGCAGTCGCCGAAGCGGCGGCATACCCCGTGCCCGACGAGGAGTACGGGGAACAGGTGGGTGTGGTTGTCGTGCTGCGCGGCGACACAACGCTCAAGGAGCTGAGCGCGTACTGCGCGGATAACCTCGCCGCGTTCAAGCGGCCGACCCGGATGACGATCCTGCCCGAGATACCGAAGGGGCCAACGGGCAAGATCCAGCGCCGGACCCTGGGCGCACTGGTGGATCAGTGAAGATCGCGGTCGTCGGCGCCGGGGCCATTGGCGCCTACGTTGGCGCGGCACTCAGCCGCGGCGGCGCGGACGTGCACCTGATCGCCCGCGGCGCGCACCTGGAGGCCATGCGCGAGCGGGGCGTCACCGTCCACAGCCCGCGCGGAGACTTCCACGCCCACCCGCATGTGACCGCGGATCCGGGGGAAATCGGACCGGTCGACATCGTCTTCCTCGGTTTGAAGGCGTACAGCTACGCCACCTCCGGCACGCTCATCAGCCCGCTGCTCAAGCCCGGCACCGGGGTTGTCGCCGCGCAGAACGGCATCCCTTGGTGGTACTTCCACGGGCTAAACGGTCCCTACAAGGGCCGCCGGGTCGAGGCCGTCGACCCTGGCGGGGCGGTCTCCGCGGTGATTCCGCCCGAAGCCGCCATCGGCTGCGTGGTGTACTCCTCAACCGAGATCGAATCACCGGGCGTGATCCGGCACATCGAAGGCACCAGGTTTTCCATCGGAGAGCCTGACGGCACCAAATCGCAGCGCTGCACCGACTTTAGCCAGGCGATGGTTGCCGGAGGCCTGAGGTCCCCGGTTGAAGCAGACCTCCGTTCTGACATCTGGCTAAAGCTGATGGGCAACGTGGCGTTCAACCCAATCAGTGTCCTCACCCGCGCGACGATGGGCGCGATCGCCGCCCACCCCGGCACTCGTCAGCTGGTCCTTGGCATGATGCACGAGACGGCGGAGATCGCCGCACGCCTCGGCAGCCCGCCGAAGGTCTCGGTCGAGCGTCGCTTCGAAGGCGCCGCGCGAGTCGGCGACCACAAGACGTCGATGCTCATGGACTTCGAGGCAGGCAAGCCCCTGGAGTCGGACGTCCTGCTCAACGGACCAGTCGAACTAGCCAAGCTCGTGGGCGTGCCAACTCCGAACCTCGAGTCCGTCGCCGCGCTCATCAACCTGCTCACTGCTCCGCAGCAGGTTCATCCGTTAAGGGTGAGGTGACCGTAACCGTCCCTGGGGATGCTGGCAGTCGTTGCGGCCTGGCGCGATTGGGGCGGCCCGGCCTTGGCGACCGGACGGCGGGGGATATGAGCAACGCGGAGCAGCAGCGAGTAGCAGAAGCCGACACGACGGGTGTCCCGTGGCGGAAGTGGGGACCTTATCTCAGCGAACGGCAGTGGGGGACGGTCCGTGAGGACACCGGCAAGGGTGGCGATACGTGGGACGCGTTCAGCCACGACGAGGCCCGGTCCCGGGCCTACCGGTGGGGCGAGGACGGACTGGCAGGCATCAGCGACGACAAGCAGTTGCTGTGCCTTGCGCTGAGCTTGTGGAACGAGCGTGACCCGATACTCAAGGAACGACTGTTCGGACTCACCAACAGCCAGGGAAACCACGGCGAAGACGTCAAGGAATGCTATTACTACCTCGACGCGACGCCGACGTCCTCGTACCTGAAGATGCTGTACAAGTACCCACAGGGCGAATATCCCTATAACGACCTAGTCGCGACCAATGGCGCGCGCGGAAAAAACGATCCTGAATATGAGCTTATCGATACCGGGATCTTCGATGAGAACCGGTACTTCGACGTCTTCGTGGAATACGCGAAGGCCACGACCGACGATATTCTCCTGGAAATCACCGTGCACAACCGGGGTCCGGAGGATGCCCGGCTGCACATCCTGCCCACGCTCTGGTTCCGGAACACGTGGTCGTGGGGCGGGGATAAAGAGCACCCGGCACTGCGTGCCTACACCGAGGGCCCCGGCGGCAGCGCCGTGCGCGCAGAATCCGGCCAGCTCGGCACGCGCTGGCTCTACGCAGAAGAGCAAGTGCCCGTGCTGCTGACCGAGAACGAGACGAATAACGAGCGCGTATTCCACTCGGCGAACGACACGCCCTACGTTAAGGACGGGATCAACCGCGCGGTGGTGCACGGCGAAACCACCGCGGTCGACCCCGGCGGCACCGGGACCAAGGCGGCCTTTCACTATGTCCTGGCCGTTCCCGCCGGAAAGCACGACAGGATCCGGATGCGGCTGACGCACGGCGAGTCGTGGCATCCGTTCGATGACTTCGACGACGTGCTGAACGCCCGCCGCGGTGAGGCGGACGCGTTCTACGCCGACCTTCTGGCCTGCGATCTCAGCGACGACGAGCGGATGGTCGCACGCCAGGCGATGGCCGGCATGCTCTGGTCCAAGCAGTATTACGAGCTAGACGGGGACGTCTGGCTCGCCGAACACGGCAGCGACCCGCTGTTCCCCGATCCCGGGCTCCGCAACCATCAATGGCAGCACCTGCACGCCGAAGACATCATCTCCATGCCAGATAAGTGGGAGTACCCGTGGTTCGCGGCGTGGGACCTCGCTTTCCACGCGGTGGCTCTCGCCGCTATCGACATGGCCTTCGCCAAGCAGCAGCTCGGCCTGCTCCTCGATCGGCGTTACCTGCACCCCAACGGGCAACTGCCCGCCTATGAGTGGAACTTCAGCGACGTCAACCCGCCAGTGCACGCGTGGGCGACGCTGTTCGTCTACGAACTGGAAAAGAGGATGACCGGCAAAGCCGACCGCGCTTTCCTGGAACACTCCTTCCTGAAGCTGACGCGGAACTTCGGCTGGTGGCTCAACCGCAAGGACGCCGACGACCGCAACATCTTCCAGGGCGGGTTCCTCGGCCTCGACAACATCGGCGTCTTCGACCGCAGCGCGCCGCTGCCCGGCGGCGGGCGGATTGACCAGGCAGACGGCACCGCCTGGATGGCGCTGTACAGCTCGACCATGTTCCAGGTAGCCACCGAACTGTCCCGGGAGAACCCGGTCTACCTGGAGACCGCGCAGACGCTGCTGGAAAACTGGGCCTGGATCGCGGCCGCGACCAATCATGTCGGGCCCGACGTGGCGGGCCTGTGGGACGAGGAAGATGGCTTCTTCTACGACGTCCTCCGGCGGCCAGACGGTAGTTCCATCCCGCTGAAGGTGCGCTCTCTCGTCGGGCTGATGCCCCTGGTCGCCGCGACCGTCGTCCCCGGTAACGTCCGCGACGAGTTCCCCGAACTGGTGCAGAGCGGTGTTGAGTTCCTGAATCGCCACCCTGCGGTGACCGCCGCGCTGCCGCTGCACGGCCAGCAGGCCGAAAGCGGGAGCGGCCCAGTGCTCTTCGCGCTGTTCGACGAGCAGCGGCTGCGCCGGATGCTCGCCCGCTTGCTGGACGAAGGGGAGTTCCTCGGACCGCACGGCATCCGGAGCATCTCGCGGTACCACGCCGATCACCCGTTCGTGCTGAACGTCGACGGCCAGGAATACGGCATCGGCTACCTGCCGGCCGAGTCCGACACCGGCATGTTCGGCGGCAACTCCAACTGGCGCGGGCCGGTGTGGGTGCCGATGAACGTGATGCTCATCCGGGGCCTGCTGAACCTGCACCGGTACTTCGGCGACGGCTTCACGGTCGAGTGCCCAACGGGCTCGGGGCAGCAGAAGAACCTCTACCAGGTGGCGGAGGACATCAGCGAACGGCTCCTGGCCATCTTCCGCAAGGCCGCCGACGGGCACCGCCCCGTGCACGGCGGCCAGCAGCTCCTGCACTCCGATCCGTACTGGCGCGACTTGGTGCTGTTCTACGAGTACTTCCACGGCGACAACGGCGCCGGGATCGGGGCCAGCCACCAGACTGGCTGGACCGGCATGGTCGGGGTGCTGCCGCTGATCTTCCGCGGCGGCATCCCAGTCGACCGGGCCGGCATCCCCGCTCCTCGCGCGGCGGAGACCCAAGAGCCTGAGCGCCAGGAGGTGGCCGGATAACCGCCTTAGGGCGATCCACTCCGACTCGACGGGCCGCGTCAGGAAACTGACCGCAGGGCACTCAACCTCGGTCAAGTCGCAAGAAAAATGAACGCTTTGGCGCCCGTTCGCGTAACACTGTCGTGGCTACTTCGGAATTTGAGAAGACGGATGCCTGGCTGGGCCGCCACCAGGCACCCCTGCTCGGATTCGTGCTGCCCTTGGTCAACGGGGACCTGCAGGCCGCTGAGGACGTCGTGCAGGAAACCATGCTCCGGGGCTGGCAGCACTCAACCGAGCTGGAGCCGGAGCGGGCGGGGTCGTGGCTGCACGCAGTAGCCCGCAATATCGCCATCTCCGTTTACCACCGCCGACGACGCGCGCGGCCGCAGGAAGTGCCGCTGGACGAGAACACGCTCCCGCGCGCCGACGACGAAGTGGACCGGATGTCCGACGCCTGGGTGCTGGGTAGCGCGGTCAACGCGCTTAACCCAGCACACCGGGCGGTCATCACGGAGCTGTTCTATCACCGCAAAACGGTGGCTGAGGTGGCGGAGATGCTCGGCATCCCCGAGGGCACCGTGCGGTCGCGCTGCTTCTACGGGTTGCGAGCGCTGCGCGCGGCGCTGGAGAAGCAAGGGATTACACGGCCATGATGTGCCCGATGATGGTGTCGCTGGGCGTGTACGTCCTCGGTGCGGCCGATGGCGCAGAACGACGGCAACTCGAGGCTCACCTGCCAGGGTGCCAGGAATGCCAGGGAGAACTGAGGCGGCTGGCACCACTGCCGGGGCTGCTCGCCGGCCTGCCGCAGGGCACCACAGCTCCGCCTCTATCGCCTGGCCGCCGTGCCAGGTCGCCCAGATCGTCGAAGCCGTCGAGGCCGCTGACTCCGTCCCGGCCGCCCGGGCGGGCACGAGTGCAGCGCGGCACCAGGCTCCGCTGGGCCGCCGCGGCGGCCGCGTGCCTGGCGGCAGCCACCGGCGGCGGGCTCTGGCTCTCGTCTGGGGCTGCCGGGCCGCAGCCGGCCGTGCTGACGCGCAGTGGAGCAGACCCGGCCACGCACGTCGCGGCAACCGCGACCCTCACGGCGACCTCATGGGGCACGAGCATCGAACTGCAGGTCAGCGGGCTGCCGGAAAACGTGGACTGCCGCCTGATCGTCCACTCGCGCAGCGGCCGCGACGAGGTGAGCGGGGTCTGGGACGCCTGGGCGAAAGGTCCGGTGAGCATCCCGGCCAGCGCTTCCTGGCTGCCGTCGGACATCGCCAGCCTGCAGGTGACGACGTCGGAAAGGAGCCTCATTACGATCACCATGGACAATCCAGCCGCGCATGCTGGCCAGGGAGCCGCGGCATGACCGGGGGCGGGCGGAGCACAGCACGGCAGTGGTCGCTCTGGACCGTCCGGGTCGTCACCGCGGCCGGCCTGGCCATCGACGCTTACGTGCACTGGGACCTTGCCCCTGTCTACGCCGAAGTGCGCGCGACGATCGACGAGGGCTTGCTGTTCCGGGTCGAGGCGGTAGTCGCGCTGCTGACCGCGGTGGCCGTTATCGCCACCGGACGCCGGATCGCCTACCTGGCGGCACTAGCAGTCGGGGCCAGCGCGCTGGCCGTGATGCTGGTGGCGCGGTACCTGGACCCCGGGCAACTCGGCCCCCTGCCCGACTTGTACGACCCGACTTGGTTCCCCGAGAAGCTGCTGGCGGCGTTCGCCGAGGGCGCGGCCACCGCCGCGGCGATCGCCGGAGCCGTCATGACCGGCAGGGCCCTCAGGACCCCCAGGACCGTCAAGGTCCTCAGGGAGAGCTGGCCTCGGCGTGGACCGAAGGTAACCACAGGACGCAATGAACAGGAGGAACACCGTGATGACGAGCGAATTCAGCACCGCCGTCCCGCGCCGTAAGACTGGCGGCACCCACTCAGGTACTCGCGGGCGGCGGCCCCGCCTGCTCCTCGGAATCGGCGTCGTCGCCGCCGCCTCGGCCGGGGTGCTGGCCGGGTGCAGCAGCGGGAACGGCGCCGCGTCGGCCGCCAGCGGCACAGGCGGCACGGGCGGCACGGCGACCGGCTCCGCCGGGGTGACCGTCACCACGCGGACGGTATCCGGGGTTGGGACCGTGCTGACCGATCAGGCAGGCAAGACGCTGTACACCCCGCAGCAGGAAGCCCACGGTGCCATCAAGTGCACCTCAAGCTGTCTGAGCTTCTGGTTCCCGGTAACCATGGGCAGTGGGGCCACCCCGCACGCCGCCGGCAACCTCAGCGGCGCGCTCGGCGAGATCCAGCGGCCCGATGGCGGCGGCCGTCAGCTCACCTACAAGGGCGAGCCGCTGTATACCTTCCGGCTCGACAGTGCGCCCGGCCAGGTCCACGGTAATGACTTCATGGACTCGTTCGGCGGCCAGAGCTTCACCTGGCACGCCGCTACCGTTGGCGCAGCCAACGTCGCGCCTAGCCAGCCAGCCAATAACCCCGCCGGGAACAGCCAGTACCCGGGTGGCTCGGCCGGCTACTGATGGAAAAGCACATGAGCCGCGGGTGCGACCAATGGCGCGGTGATCTCGGCGCATATGTCATCGGCGCGCTAGACGGGGACGAGTGCGGCGCGCTGGAACGGCACCTCGCCGCCTGCCCAGCGTGCCGCACCGACTACAAGTCCCTGCTGCCAGTTCGCGACGTGCTCGCCCGGACGAGGCGTCACCTGGCGACCTGCTGGGCATGCCGCCTCAACTACGCGGATCTGCTCCATTAGCACCAGGCAGCCAGGATTGAAACAGGCGCGGTACTGCCGTAGTGGAATCGCTACCTTGACCGGGACCCGTGGTTTTTCCCGTAGCCAGGGCGCTGCGAATGGCGCTGCCGACGGTAGTCGTTCAGGCCGGTCGCTATCAGCGCGATGCCGGTTGGCACCACGGTCGCGGTCAGGCTGACCGCCCCCGCCGCCACCACGCCGCTGCTGTGCACGACGGCCCCAGACACGACCAGCGCCAGGCCCAGGGTGCCGCCGATGGCCCACCACAGGATGATCACGGGCCACGGCATGTCACCAAGACGGCGTGTCAGGGTCGCCAGGCGGTGGCCCTTGGAAAGCTCGGCCTCCAGTTCCGCCCAGCGACGCCGCTCGTCGTCCGACATGGTCATGATGTCCAGACCATCACCAGGTCAGACCATGCGCAAACCCCCGCACCCGGATCACGCAGCAGAAACAGTTCCGGCCGCCCGGTCCCGCCGGGCGGCCGGAACTAGCTGTCACAGGCTCGGTACCGGGCCGGTGGGGCCGGTGACCGGCAGCACCACCAGGCAGGGAACGTGCACCGGGGCCGCCGGGTCCAGGGCGTTGAGCATGTCCGCCATCGCGATGGGGTCGGCGGCGATCTCCAGGTGGTCGCTGGCGTCCAGGACGCACTGCTGCTGCACGGTGATGTTGGTGACGTTGGCCGCAGCAGGGAGGAAAGCGCTGGTGTACGGCGTGACGACCTCGTCGTCCACGCTCTCGATCACCGTGTAGCGCACGCTTGGCGCCGTCGGGGCGGCGTTAAGGTTGGCGAGGAACGCGGAGCCTTGCTCCTGCTGGACGCAGGCCGTGCAGACCGCGCCGAGCGATCCGTTGACCTCGCCGGCCACGCCGAGCAGGTTGACCAGCTTAGTGAGGTTGTCGAGCGTGGTTCCGTGGTTGGACGGCGCGAACGCCACGAAGTCGTTGACCTTGCCGACGCCGCCGAGGAAGTCGATGTAGTACCTGGGCATCATGCCGCCCTGGGAGTGTCCGACGAGGTCAACCTTGGCAGCCCCAGTCGCCGCGAGGACGGTGTTGACGAACGAGGCGAGCTGCCCGGCAGACGCGGCGATGTCGCCGGTCCCTTGGATCGGCGAGCTTGCCGAGGTGCCCCCGTAGTTGAAGGCGTAGACGCAGTAGCCGTGGTTGGCCAGCAGCGGAGACGCCGCCTGCCAGTTGTCGTCCATGTTCGCGAACGTGCCGTGGACGAGGATTACCGGGTAGGGATGTGCCGCGGTCAGCTGGCAGGACCACTTGTTGGCGCCCGGCGGCGGCGTGTCAGGCGCCAGCGCCGTGGCGGCTGCGCCCGCGATGAAGTCGTAGTTGACTGGCAGCCGGGTGGCGGCTCGGGCGGGGACGGCGAAAGCCGACGCGAGCATGACGGCCACCGCCCCGGCGGCCACCAGGCCCGCGCGGCGCAGCCGGCGCGGAACGGGCAATGAAGGCATCGGCGCCTCCTTATACGAAGGGGAGCAACTGCCAACTCATTAGAGATCCGCGCCTGGGGAGTGTCTGCTCACCGTGGTGAGCCAATCCAGCCGCTGGTTATCACCCGGTAACAAAAGCGACCGTGACAGCACTATTACTCGCGAGTAACGTCATAGGCGTGGAGCAGTACGCCGAGGTACTTTCCGCCGGATGGCCCGCCGTGCCCAGCGGCGCGGAGGGCTGGCTGGCGCCCACCCTCAACTCCCTCGCCGACGACATCACCGCCGTGATCGTGCGCGAGGTCGAGGAGTACGCGCAGCGGGGCGATGACGCGGCCGCCCGGGCCGTGCGCCGGGTAGCGCACGACGCCGTAGCTGGCTTCGCCGCCCGCGTCAACGCGCCGTCGGCAACAACCGAGGCGGCCGCCTCAGCGGCCCAGGAATTCCACGACCTCGGACGGCTGCTGGCGATGGAGGGCCGCAGCCTCAACGCACTGCACACCGCGCTGCGCATCGGTGCCCGCGTAACCTGGCAGCGCTTGCAGGAACAGGCCAGGCGGGGCAACGGGGACCCGGAAGCGTTCGCCCGCATCGGCGAGACGGTCTTCTGGTACATGGACGAACTTGGCGCTTCCTGCTCGGCCGGATACGCGGAGGCCAGGGCCGAACTCGCCGGAGAGACCAGCCAGCTCCGGCGGCACCTGCTTGAGCTGCTCACCTCCAGCCCGGCCCCGCCGGTCGCGGCGCTCGCGAGCCTGGCCCAGGCAGCCGGCTGGCCGCTGCCCCGCCGGGTCGCCGCAGTGGCACTCACGCCGTTGGGCGGCAGCAATTCGGGACCGCTCCCGCCCGACGTGCTCGCCGACCTCACCCGCCGGGACCCTTGCCTGCTCGTGGCCGACCCGGACGGCCCCGGGCGGCGACGGCAGCTAGCGAGTTGGCTGCGCGGTTGGCTGACAACCCAGCAGCCCTCCGATCTGCTGGCCCGAGGGCCGCTGGGCGGAGCGCCGCTGGCCCGAGGCCCGCTGGCCGCCATCGGGCCCGCAGTCCCGCTAAGCGGGGCCAGCGGCTCGCTCCGCTGGGCGATCCAGGCGCTCGCCCTCGCCCGGCGCGGCCTCGTCCGCGCGGGAAACGAGACCGGGAGCGGCACCGACGCACCGGCCGGGGTCATCTGGTGCGACGACCATCTGCCCACGCTTGTCCTGCTGGCCGACACGGACCTGGCCGCGACGCTTAGCCGGGACGCCCTCGCGCCGCTGCGGCCGCTGCGCCCCGAGCAGGCGGACCGGCTGGGCCGGACGCTGCTCGCCTGGCTGGAGAGCGCCGACGACGCCAACGCCGCCGCCCGCCGGCTGCACGTTCACCCGCAGACGATCCGTTACCGGGTGCGGCAACTCTCCGAATTGTTCGGTGACGCGCTCACCGAACCAGAGGCCCGGTTCCGGCTGCTGCTCGCTCTGCGCGTCCGGCTGCTCCTCGGCACCTCTTAATGATCAGGACAGTAAGCTACAGCGGTGGCATCGCCGCAAGCCGTAGCGAACCCTGGCGAACCCCGCGAACCCCATCAAACCGTAGCGAACCGTTAGCGAGGACAACGTGAGCGTGGAAGGTTCCGCCCCAGAGCCGGCGCTGCCGGGGGTCGATACATCGAAGCCGCATCCGGCGCGGATGTACGACTACTACCTGGGCGGCAAGAACCACTTCGCCGCGGACCGGGAAACTGCGGAAATGGGACTGGCCACCTGGCGGGCGGGCCGCGTCGCGGCGCGTGAGAACCGCGCGTTCCTGGGCCGGGCAGTGCGGTTCCTGGTGGCTGAGGCAGGCATCAGGCAGTTCCTCGACATTGGCACCGGGCTGCCCACCACGAACAATGTCCACGAGGTCGCGCAGGCAATCGAGCCGTCCGCCCGCGTGGTCTACGCCGACAACGACCCGCTGGTCCTCGCCCACGCCCGCGCGCTGCTCACCAGCTCGCCCGAGGGCCGCACCGCCTACATCCAGGCCGACCTGCGGGATCCGCAATCGATCCTGTCCGACCCCGCCGTACAGGAGGTCCTGGACTTCAGTCAGCCGATCGCGCTGATGCTCGTCGCCGTCCTGCATTTTGTCCCGGACGAGTTCAAGCCCACCCAGATCATGGCGACCCTGATCGACGCGCTGCCGCCGGGCAGCTACCTCGTCGCATCGCACATCACGGGGGAACACGACCCGGTCGGGCCGGCTACCGGGGCGCGCGCCTACCGGGCAGCCGGGCTGCCCGCGCAACTTCGTGACGCAGACCAGTTCGCCGAGCTCGCGTTCCCCGGCCTCGACCTGGTGCCACCAGGCGTGACGCTCGTTTCCGAGTGGCGGCCGCAGGACAGCGGGCCGCGCCCGACGCCGGCCGAGGTCAGCTGGTACGGCGGCGTGGCCCAGATTCCATCGCACGGGAAGACTCCAGAACGGAGTCGAGTGTTACGTCCCCGGCCCGCACCAGCGCTAAGGGAGTGACTGCGGGGATAGACAGCCAGCGGCCGGACTGGTACTGACATAAGGGACGCATGTGGCATCCAGCTCCGGAGGAGCCGATGAGCGACTCGATCGCCGGCAAGGACCGCGCGGTATCGCTCGCGCTCGCCGAACCCACCGTCCACGTCAGTAGAGGCTGGATCGTCAAGCTCAGCGTGGCCAACCTGGCCATGTGGCTAGCCTCGCTGACGCCGATCCAGGTGGTGCTGCCGATCCAGCTGCAGAACATCGACCCCCGCCACAAGATCGGCGCGCTGGCGATCGTGTCCGCGGTCGGCGCCGTCGCGTCGGCGCTGGCCACGCCAGTCGCCGGGGTGTTGTCGGACCGGACCACGCACGCCTGGGGCTTCGGGTCGCTGCGCGGCAGGCGGCACCGGTGGACGCTGGCCACCTCGCTGCTCGGCGGGATTTCCCTGGTGCTCATGGGGTACCAGCAGACGGTGCTCGGCGTGGGCATCCTGTGGGTGCTGTTCAGCGCGTTCCAGAACGGCGAGTACGCCACCCTCAGCGCCGCGATCCCCGATCACGTGCCAGTGCGGCAGCGGGCCACCGTCTCTGGCTGGGTCGGGATGCCGTACGCGGTCGGCCTGGTACTCGGCACGCTGCTGGCGGTCGAGGTGCTCGGCAGCAGCGTGACGGCCAGCTACAACGCGTTCGCGATCCTGATGTTCGCACTCGCGATCCCGTTCGCGCTCACCACCCGTGATCCCGTGCTGGAGCCTGAGCACCGCGAGCCGCTGTCGCTGCGGAAGCTCGCCCGGGCCTTCTGGATCAGCCCGCGGCAGTACCCGGACTTCGGCTGGGCGTGGCTGACCAGGTTCCTGATGTCGCTGGCGATCGCGATGGGCACCCTGTACCTGCTCTACTTCCTGCAAGACCGGGTGCACTACGAGAAGCTGTTCCCCGGTCAGACCGCGGCCGACGGACTGCTGATCCTGATCCTCATCTACACCGTCGCCGTGGTCGTCAGCGCGGTGATCGGAGGCGTGATCTCCGACCGGATCGGGAAGCGCCGCGGCATCGTGACCGTCGGCGGCCTGACGATCAGCGCGGCGGCCGCGCTGCTGACGTTCGTCGAGACGTGGGATGCCGCACTGGTCGCCGCGGTGCTGTTCGGCCTAGGCTTCGGCGCCTACCTCGCGGTGGACTCGGCACTGATCACCCAGGTGCTGCCAGCGGCGGCCGACCGCGCCAAGGACCTTGGCATCATCAACATCGCGATCGTCGGGCCAGCGGCGATCGGGGCAGCGATCGCCGGCCCGCTGGTCACGCTGGGCGGCTACCCGACCCTCTACGCGGCCACCGCCGTCGCGGGGCTGCTCGGCGCCGTGCTCGTCTGGCGAATCAAGAGCGTGGCTTAGGGGAACCGAGCACGCGAGAATGGGCCTATGCCTCGCGAAACAGAGCTGAGCCCGGCCGCCACACTGGTCTACGGCAGCGACTCGCCGAATCAGGTCGTGGACCTCTACCTGCCCGACGGCAGCGGGCCATGGCCGCTGGTCATCGGTGTTCACGGCGGCGCGTTCATGGCGGGCACCCGCAACTGGGAACTGGCGCACGTGCCCGCGCTCATCGAGCAGGGCTACGCGTTCGCCACCGTCGAATACCGGCTCTCCGGTGAGGCGCTGTTCCCGGCCGGCGTCCAGGACGTGAAGCAGGCGACGGCATACCTCCGCGCGCACGCCGCCGAACTGGACCTAGACCCTTCGTTCTTTGCGGCGTGGGGCCGCTCGGCCGGCGGGCACCTCTCGGCGATGCTCGGGGTGACCAGCGGGCAGGACACCGAGTTCGACCGCCCAGGTGGCGGCGACTCCTCCGTCCAGGCGGTGATCGACTGGTACGGCCCCTCGGACTTCCTGCAGATGGATGCCCAGATCACGGCGACTCCCCCGGTGGGCGACGTGCCGCCGCCGATGAACCACGACGAGCCTGGCTCCCCGGAGTCGAAGTGGATCGGCGGTCCCATCCAGGACCTGCCCGAAACGACCGCGCGGGCGAACCCCATCACATACATCATGGGCGCCACGGTTCCGCTCCCGCCGTTCTTCCTCGCCACCGGCACCAGTGATCACCTGGTGCCCCACCAGCAGACCCTCATCCTCGCCGACGCGTTGCGCGCCCACGGCACCCAGGTCGAACTGCACGTCCTCGACAACGCGCGCCACGGCGACAAGCGCTTCGAGACCGAGCTGAAGCAGCCAGCCATCGAGTGGCTAAAGCAACTCCGTAAGGAGCGGTAGCGGCCCGCGTCCGGCAGCGACCCAACGCTCAAGGTCAGGTCGCGAGCACGCCGTTGACGGTTCGCCGGCGATGACCCCGATCACGCCGGCCACGGGAGTGTCGCAGCCGACGCGGCTGCCATGGTCAGATGCGTCATAACCTATAGTTTAAACAAAACCATTCGTTTAAATTTCATCTGGTCCGGACGCAGCCCCAGGCGGACCGGACGGTAACCATGAGCAGCGAGAGGAAACGGCTGATGGCCGATCATGAGCTGGACGTACGCCAGATGCGGAAGCCCGACAAGCACCCCGCGATCTTCCGTGCGTTCGCGGAACTCCCGGTCGCCGAGTCGCTGGTGCTGATCAACGATCACGACCCGCGCCACCTGCGCGACGAGTTTGAGATCGAGTACCCGCGCGGCTACGACTGGGAGTACCTGGCCAAGGAGCCACGAGACTGGCGGATCCGCATTACCAAGCTCGCCACGACGCCGTTGCCGCGCATCCTCACGAACGCAGCCGCCATCTCCGCGGCGGGCTCGGCTGACCCGGCCGGCGAAGCCGACCCGGCCGGAGTGGCCTGGAAGCTGCAGATGCGAGAGCGCGACCTCGACTCCAACATCGTCGCCCTGGCCCCGGACGGGCAGATCGGCGCGCACGCCGGCCCGGACGTGGACGTGCTGATCTGCGTCCTTGCGGGTTCCGGCGAACTCACCACCGAACTAGACACCCTCGCGCTTGCCCCGGGATCGCTGATCTGGCTGCCGCGCCGCTCCCGGAGGCAGTTCGCCGCGGGCCCAGGCGGACTGCGGTACCTGACGGTGCACCAGCGCCGTCAGGCCCTGACCCTCACCGCTGCCCCGCACCGGTCGTAAGCCTGACAGCTACCGGATACCTACAGGCAAGGACCGGCGCCCAGCCGGTTGTCAATGGGCGACAGCTGAAGCCGGCCGGCCCTGCTCCTAGCGCGGCCCCAGACTCCTAGCCGGCCGGCCGCCGGACAGCGTGCAACGCTAGCGGCACGTAACGCCGCTTTCTAGGCTCGAAGTCACATTGTGACTACCTGCCTGATGGCGAGGAGAAGCCCATGACCCAGTACACGATGACCATCGACGGGCAGCCCGCCTCCAGCCCGGGGACGCTGAAGGTGATCAATCCGGCTACTGGCGAGGTATTCGCCGAGGTGCCCGACTGCACGCGCGAGCAGCTTGACGTCGCCATGGAGAGCGCCCAGCGGGCGTTCAACGGATGGAAGGACGACTACGAGAAGCGGCGGGCGGTCATGTACGCCTGCGCCGACGCGCTGGAGGCGAACGCCGAGGAGCTTGGCCGGCTGGCCACGATGGAGCAGGGCATGCCGCTGCCCGCAGGCATCGGCAGTGTCATGGGCGCGGCGCGGAACTTCCGCTGGTACGCCGACCTCGACATCCCCCGCGTTACCGTGCAGGACGACGACGCTGCCCTGATCGAGATCGTCCGTCGCCCGATCGGTGTCATCGCCGCCATCAAGCCGTGGAACGTGCCGATCGGCATGGCCGTCAACACCATCGCCCCGGCCTTCCGGGCCGGCTGCACCGTGGTCCTCAAGCCCTCGCCGTACACCCCCGTCGTGACGGCGCGGCTGGGCGAGGTCCTCCGCGACATCGTCCCAGCCGGCGTCCTCACCGTCGTGACCGGCGGCAACGGGGTCGGCCAGTGGATGACCGAGCACCCCATACCGCGGGGCATCTCGTTCACCGGGTCAATCGCCACTGGCAAGAGGGTTAACGTCGCGGCCGCGGCCGACCTCAAGCGGGTCCTGCTCGAACTGGGCGGCAACGACGCGGCGATCGTGCTCGACGACGCCGACCCGGCCGACGTGGCCGAGAAGCTGTTCTGGCCGGCGTTCCGTAACTCGGGGCAGATCTGCATGGCGGTCAAGCGCGTCTTCGTACCCGAGGAAATGGAGCAGCTGGTAGTTGCAGCCCTGGCCGCCAAGGCTCGCTCCGTCAAGGTCGGCAACGGCCTCGACGAGGGCACCGAACTAGGCCCGATCAACAACAAGCCTCAGTTCGACCGGGTCAAGGACCTGGTCGCCGAGGCGATCGAGCAGGGCGCGGTGGCCGCCGTCGGCGGACACTCAATCGAAGGCGACGGCTACTTCTTCGAGCCGACCATCCTCACCGGCGTGGCCGAAGACACCAGGATCGTCGACGAGGAGCAGTTCGGGCCGGCCCTGCCGGTCCTCACCTACCGCACCGTTCCCGAAGCCATCGAGCGGGCCAACGCCACCAACTACGGGCTCGGCGCGTCGGTCTGGTCCGCTGACCCGCTGCGCGCGGCCGAGGTCGCCGAGAAGCTCGAGGCCGGCACGGTGTGGGTCAACACCCACATGCAGCTCACCCACGACGCCCCCTTCACCGGCATGAAGCACAGCGGGCTCGGCTCCGAGATGGGCCTGTGGAGCATCTACGCCTACACCGACCCGCAGACTGTCTACCGCTCCCGGTCCCAGACCGTCAGGGAACGCACAGGCGAAGCCCCCGAGGCCTGGTAGCGGCAGAAATCACAACCCGGTATTCCTTCGTGACAAGCCCGCGTCGCCGGAGGCCACCCCGACCCGCCTAAGGTGATATTCGCAACCACACGGCTTGGCCGCTCCCAGGGGGTTACGGCATGACGCTTGTGCTGATCGGCCTGGTCGGCGGGATCATTACGGGCTTGTCCCCGTGCGTCCTGCCGGTGCTGCCAGTCGTCTTTCTGGGGAGCGGCACCGAGGCGGGCGCGGAGCCGGAGGCGCACCCTGGGGCAGCGTCGCGGCGGCGGCCTTATCTCATCGTCGGCGGCCTGACGCTGAGCTTCGCGGTCTTCACCCTCTTCGGCAGCCTCATCCTGGCCAGCTTGCACCTGCCCGACGATGCCATTCGCTGGCTTGGCCTTGCCGTGCTCGTCCTTGTCGGCCTCGGGCTCCTGGTGCCGCCCCTCGGCCACCTGCTCGAACGACCCTTTTACCGGTTCCCGCAGCGCTTCACAGGCACCGGCCGCAACGGCTTCGTCCTCGGGATCGCCCTGGGCGCGGTCTTCGTGCCGTGTGCGGGGCCGGTCCTTGCCGCCATCACCGTGGCGGGCGCGACCGGCCACATCGGGCTGCGCACCATCGGCCTCACCGTGGGCTTCGCCGTCGGCACCGCGATTCCCCTGCTCGCCTTCGCGCTGGCGGGGCGCGGCATCAGCCAGCGGCTCGGGACGTTCCGCCGCCATCAGGCCGCTTTCCGCGCGGTCAGCGGCGCGGTGATGATCGTGCTAGCCGTCGCGCTGACATTCAACCTGTCCGACATCATCCAGCGCCACGTCCCGAACTACACGCAGTCCCTGGGCAACTCCCTGGAAAAGGGCGCCTCGGGCACCTCCCAGGGTGGCAGCGATGGCGTGTCCCTGCAGGATTGCCAAACGGCCGCGCTCTCTGGCGGCTCCGGCCTTCAGCAGTGCGGGCCCGCGCCAGCCTTCAGCGGCATCCAGCAATGGCTGAACACCCCCGGCGGCAAGCCGGTGACCCTGGCCTCGCTCAAGGGCAAGGTCGTCCTCGTCGACTTCTGGGCCTACTCCT
>Ga0134126_10001666_pt1 | contig 28272 bp, 26 predicted proteins | sample KB31752_FD_96881 | JGI IMG/M metagenome (GOLD analysis project Ga0134126, IMG submission 96881) | Terrestrial soil microbial communities with excess Nitrogen fertilizer from Kellogg Biological Station, Michigan, USA - KB3-175-2 | ecosystem: Environmental > Terrestrial > Soil > Unclassified ... | reverse complement strand
TGGCGCCTCCCGAGCCGCCGGCGCGCGGCGGAATCAAACGCGACCGCACGTTGCTCGATCTGTTGCCGACCGGCGTCCTGATCTATCGTCTCGACCGTCTGCTCTACGCCAACGCGGCGTTCCTCCGGCGGATGGGCTACGACAGCTTGCATGCGCTGGAGCAGGCCGGCGGGGTCGATGCGCTCTATGTCGAAGCGGGCGTCTCGCAGGCGAGCTCTACATCGCAAGCCGGTAGGCCGGTGACGATTGCAGCGAGCGAGGATTCGCCGGCAACCCAGGGCCGGCTGTTCACGATCTCCTGGGACGATGAATCCGCGCTTGCGCTGATGTTCTCGCCGACGCAAGGCGTGCCGGAGCCGACGCCGCCCGCTCCGCCACCGATTCCTCCCGAGCCCGCCCTCAGCGTGCCGCCGGGGCCTGCCGTCGGTCACGCCGACGCCGAGGACCTCGCAGCCATTCTCGACACCACGGCCGAAGGCATCGTGATGTTCGATGCCGAAGGCAACGTCCACGCCTGCAACCGCAGCGCGGAGGCGCTGTTCGGCTATGACGGCGAGGACCTCCTCCACCGCAACCTGATCGACCTGTTCGCACTGGAAAGCGCGCGTTCCGTCGCCGAATATCTGGAGAGCGTCAAGAGCGCCGGCGTCGCCAGCCTGCTCGACCACGGTCGCGACGTGCTCGGCCGCGTCGCCAGGGGCGGCATCATCCCGCTCGCGATGACGATGGGGCGCACGCGCCCCGAAGGGGCGAATTTCTTCGCGGTGTTCCGCGATCTCTCGCAGAGCAAGAAAGGCGAGAGCGAATTGCAGCAGGCGCGGCGACTCACGGAGCGCGCCGCGAATGCAAAAGCCGACATGCTGGCGCGGATCAGCCACGAGGTGCGCACGCCGCTCAACGCCATCATCGGCTTTGCCGAGGTGATGACCACCGAGCGCTTCGGCGCGCTCGGCAACGAGCGTTATGCCGAATACATGAAGGATATCCGCGTCTCCGGCGAGCGCGTGGTCGCCATCATCGACGATCTCACCGAGCTGTCGCGGATCGAGACCGGCAAGCTCGATCTTTCCTTCACCAGCCAGAACCTCAACGAGATGGTGGAAAGCTGCGTCGCGATGATGCAGCCGCAGGCGAACCGCGAGCGCATCATCATCCGCACCTCGCTCGCGCATGCGCTGCCCCCGGTCGTCGCCGACGGCCGCGCGCTGCGCCAGATCACCATGAACCTGATCGGCAACTCGATCCATCTCGCCAATCCTGCCGGACAGGTGATTGTCTCCACCGCGCTGTCGGATTTCGGCGAAGTGGTCTTGCGGGTGCGCGACACCGGCCCCGGGCTTAACGACAACGAGGTCGCAGCCGCGCTGGAGCCGTTCCGCACTCCGCCGCCGTCGGATCAGGCTTCGGAGCATTCGCCCGTCAGCCTGTCGCTGACCAAAGCGCTGGTCGAAGCCAATCGCGCGCAATTCAACCTCAAGACCGCGGCCCATAGCGGCACCCTGGTCGAGGTGGTGTTCTCGCGCGCGATGGCGCGGAGCTGACCATCGTCGGAGCCGGAACCTTGATCCGGCCTGCTCCGGCACCGGAATCGACCGGACTTGCGGGAACTGTACCTGGCGGCGGACAATCTGCACGGGCGCAATGAGTCGTTCCCGCTTTGGAGGCCATGATGTCCTTCAACCGGACGACAAGCCGGAGCCGGTGCCATGAGCCTCGACGAAACGACGTTCTCGATCTTCCGCGGTCATATCCCGGACCAGGCCGTCCGGACGATTTCCCCCGCCCCTCTGCGTGCCGGCGCCATCATGGGCGTGCTGGCGGCTGCCGGTCTGACTATCGGGTTCGTCGCAGCCGCGCTGTGGGCGATCGTCTGGCTTGCGATCACGCTGATCTAGCTAGATGCTCGGGCGCGCCGAAGGCGCGGGTGCTGGGTTTCTCGTGGAACCTCGGCCTACGCCTGCCGCTTGATCGACGGTTCACAGGCGATCGGGAAGTTCACCGAATTGGCGATGAAGCATTTCTCGTGCGCGTCATGATGAAGCGCCGCAGCCTTCGCCGCATCGCTCTCGGCCGTGACAGTGACTTCCGGCCGCAGAGTAACGCCCGAGAAATACCCGCCTTGCTTCGCGTCTTCGATCATCACACCTTCCGCATGATCGACATAGGCGACGACGTTGACGCCGGCGACGGCGCACAGGTGCAAGTACCAGAGCTTGTGGCAGGCAGAGACCGCGGCAACCATGAGATCTTCGGGATTCCACCGATCGTCGTTTCCCCTGAACGCTGGATCCGAAGAGCCGGCAATCGTAGGCTTGCGGCCGCTGTTGATGTCGTGCGTGCGCGCGTAGGACTGGTAGCTCCTGGTTCCCTCTCCAAGATTTCCGGTCCAGCGAACCTCAACCGTGTAGTGATGCTGCTTGGCGTTGGCCATGGGGCTGCCTTTTTTCCGATACCGTCTGCCAGCAGGGTACACGTCGGCATCGATCGGCCGCTACACCAATCGCAGCAGATCTAACCGGCCGTTGCGAGCGGCAGGAAATCGGCGATCGTCTGAAGGAAAAGCCTCGGCGCCTGCAGCTGCGGCACATGCGCACAGCCGGCGATGATCTTCAGCCGCGCATCCGGCAGGCCTGCAGCGAGCGCATGCGACATCGGCGGCGGCGTGGCCTCGTCATGCTCGCCGACCACGACCAGCGCCGGCACGGTCACCTTGTGCAACTCGCCGCGCAGATCGAGCTCGGCAAGCTGCGCGCAGGCGGCGCGAAACACCTCCTCATCGGTCCGCAGGAACGCGGCGCGGCGATCGGCCATCAGATCCGGGTGCTGCGCCTGGAATTCGGGCGCGAACAGCCGCCGCATCGCGACGTCGGTGATCGCGGCAAGCCCCTTCGCCTTCGAGACGGCTGTCATGTTGCGGAAGGCCTTGCGGCCTGCTTCCGAGAACGCTGCGCCGCAGTCCGCGAAGATATATAGCCCGGCAAGGCCGGGATGGCGGATCGCCATCTGCAGCGCGACAAAGCCGCCATAGCCATTGCCGAGCACGACCGGCGCCTCGCCGCCCGAACCCTCCCTGACGGCCTCGGCCATGCGATCGGCGATATCGGCGAGGCTGCTGCCGGCCGGCCTGGAGCGCCCGAAGCCCGGCAATTCCGGAACGAGCACGCGAAAGGATTTTGCAAGCTCCGGCGCGACCGCGTCAAAGCTCGCGCGGTCCGACAGCAGCGAATGAAGCAGAAACAGCGGCGCACCGCGCCCGGTTTCGTTGGCGTTGACCGTCCCGCCAGCCAAGGGCCGATCCATGCTGTTTGTCTCCCTGATCGCGCGTCGCGCCGGCTCCCGGCTGGATTGATAGATCAATTCCGGTTCAATTCAAGCTCTCGCAGCTTGACGTGATATTTCACGACTGCGAGACTAAGCTAACGCAAGACAGGAAAATGCCGTGCTTTTACGGGAAAGCGTCTACGATCGCCTGCGCACTGATATTCTCTCCTGTCAGCTTGCGCCGGGAGATGATATCCGCGAACAGGATCTGGCCGAGCGCTATGCGGTGAGTCGCCAGCCGGTGCGCGAGGCGCTGCTGCGGCTCGAACGCGAGCACCTCGTCACGGTGCAGCCGCGCCAGGGGTATCGCGTCAATCCGATCTCGCTGTCGGATGCACGCGATATCGTGCGTTTCCGCCTGGCGCTGGAGCCGGCCTGCGTCGCCGAAGCGATCGAGCATGCCGACGATGCGACGTTGAAGGCGCTGGACAAGTTTCGCCGCTTCTCCGGCAATCATGAGGACTTCATCGCCTACAACCGCGGCTTCCACTTTGCGCTGGCCCATGCCTCGGGCAACCGCCGCATGGCGGCAGCACTTTGCGATCTGATCGGCCAGGCCGACCGCCTGGTGCGGGTGAGTGTCGCGAACTTGCGGGGCCACGACCCCAAGAAGCTCGTCGCCGAGCACATTGCGTTGATCGAGGCGATGCAGAAGCGCGACGGCCGCACCGCTGCACGCATCATCAAAGCGCATATCGGCGCCACCGAAAAGCGCGTGCTGCCGGCGCTGAAGCGCAACGCCGTCATCATCTAGGCGAAACACGACCGACGACAACGACCGGCGAAGCTGGCGCTGCAAAGATCAAAGGGGGAAACGTCACATGGCACTCGCAGTAAACGCCGGCGCGCGGCTCGACCGGCTGCCGATCTCATCGTTTCACTACCGGATCTTCTGGCTGGTCGGCGCCGGCATGTTCTTCGACGGCTACGACCTCTATGTCGCCGGTGGCGTGCTGGCCTCCCTGATCCACAGCAAATTCTCGACGCTGCCGCAAAACCTGCAATTCATCTCGCTGACCTTCGTCGGCATGACGCTGGGGTCGCTGATCACGGGCTTTGTCGGCGACAAGTTCGGCCGGCGATTCACCTACCAGATTAACCTGTTGATCTTCGGGCTCGCGTCGATCGCTGCGGCCTTGGCCCAGGACATGACCCAGCTCAACGCATGCCGCTTCGTGCAGGGTCTGGGTCTCGGCGCCGAAATCGTGGTCGGCTATTCGACCATGACCGAATTCGTGCCGCCCCGGTCGCGCGGGCGCTGGCTGTCGATGATGGCGTTCATCGTGGTAGCCGGATTTCCGGTGACGTCCCTGCTCGGCTATCTGATCATCCCGAACTTCGGCTGGCGTCCGATGTTCGTGATCGCCGGCATCGGCTCCCTCGTCGTCTGGTACTTGCGTAAGAACCTGCCGGAATCGCCGCGCTGGCTCGAAGCGCAGGGCCGGATGGCCGAAGCCGAAGCCCTGATCCAGACGATCGAGGCGGAAGCTGCGTCCGGCAAGCCGCTGCCGAGCGTCGCAGCGCCGGGGCCGGTGAAGCTGGCCGCCGCGGCCGACCTTGCGAAGCCCCCATTGCTGCAGCGAATGATCGTCGGCAGTTGGGTGCTGATCTCGATCAACACACTGATCTTCGGTTTTGTGCTGTTCCTGCCGCAGTTCTTCCTGCGCCAGGGCCTGACCATCACCAATTCACTGGCCTATACGGTCGTCCTCTCCGCCGGATCGCTGGTCGGCTGTGCGGTCGGCGCCTATACATCCGACGCCGTTGGGCGCCGCGCCAGCATCATCGGTTCGTCGATCGTGACCATCTTCGCCGGTTACATCTACGCCCGCTTCAATGCAGCCTCCGATCCGGCGATCGTGCTGAGCGTCGGCTTCGCCCTGATCGTCGCGATCTATGTGCAGACCGCGCTTCTCTACGGCGTCTATCCGCCGGAACTGTTTCCGACCGAGATCAGGCTGCGAGCCAACGGCATCTGCAACATGTTCGGGCGCGGTGCGACCGTGGTCTCGCCCTTCATCGTCGGGAGCCTGATGGCGTCCTACGGCGTGCCCGGCGTCATCTGGCTGATGATCGCCGTCGTCATCATCCAGATCCTGGTGGTGTGGGCCTGGGGCGTCGAGCCGCGCAATCGTGGCCTGGAGGATGTCGCCGCGAAGGCATGACGAATCGACGTTCCTCATTGCGAGCCAACGGGTCGCAATGACGCTTTGGGCAGACCGTGCGTGCCGCAAAGGCAGCTTTTCGCACACAATTTATAGTAGTGTTTGACATCAATACATTTGGCGATTTCCCGCAGCCGTTATAAGGTGGGAAACATATTTTTCATTTTCTGTTGCCGTGAGGCGATTTCATGAGAACGTCATTCAACGCACTGTTGTTTTTACTTGCCGCGATCGCAACCACCGCTCCGGCGCCCTCCCAACCGCCGGCTGCCGGTCCGGCGCCTGCCGTGCAATATCTCGATCAGGGCTGGGACGACGCCACCAGGCAGGCCTTCTACAGCACGAGCCAGGGCTCGCGCATGATGCCCTATGTGTGGTTCAAGGCGCTGCGTCGCCTCGACGTCGACGCGCCATTCGGGGGCGATCAATTGCAGCGCTACGGTTATATCGCCAACGAAAAGTCCACGGACGGACTGCCGATCGGCTTTGTGATCGACGTCGCGAGCGCCGATCTCGGCATGACCTGCGCAGCCTGCCACACCGCGCAGATCGAATACCAGAAGGACGGTGCCACGCAGCTTCTGCGCATCGACGGCGCGCCGGCGACAGCGGACTTCCAGCTGTTCCTGACCGAGCTCGCGGCGACGTTGCGGGCAACGGTCAGTGACGCCAATCGTTTCGACAGATTCGCCCACGACGTGCTGGGCCCGCAATATTCCGTCGCCAGCGCCATCACGCTGAAATCCAAATTCGGCGATTGGGTGAACGCGTTTGCCGGCTTCATGGACGACAGCCTGCCGGCTTCCTCGCCATGGGGGCCCGCGCGGCTCGACGCCTTCGGCATGATCTTCAACCGCGTCGCCGGCAAGGACCTCGGCATCCCCGACAACATCAAGGTCGCGGACGCGCCGGTGAGCTACCCCTTCCTGTGGAATGCGTCACGGCAGGACAAGACGCAATGGAACGGCGGCGTTCCAAACGGCCTCTACATCAACGCGATCGGCCGCAACACCGGCGAGGTGTTCGGCGTGTTCGCGGATTTCAGTCCAACAGCGCTTCCGTCAATCCCGGGCTTGCCTCCAATAATCGACTACGCCGGCAAAAACTCGGTGAATTTCCGCAATCTTCAATTTCTTGAGGAGAAAATCGCATCGCTGGAATCGCCGAAGTGGCCGTTCGCGCTCGATCCGGTCTTGGTCGAGAAGGGCAAAGGCCTGTTCGAATCGAACTGCAAGAGCTGCCACGGTCGGACCGATTCCAGGGAGGTGCCCGGCGCATGGGCGACGCCCGTCGTTGCTGCCGACACGGACCCAAGGATGTTCGATCATGCAACAAACAGGATGTCCCACCCTGGAATTCTGAAGGGCACGCTGGTGCCCAACCTGCCGGTGCAGGTGCTCGACGATCCAGCCAAGACGAGTGACGTGCTCGCGACCGCCGTGGTCGGCACGCTGGTCAACGAGGTGTTTCCGATTCCCAATCCAACGAGCGGCGTCTGGCTCGCGGTGCAGAAGGATATGCCGGTGCTTTTCCCGCCGTTGAAGGATGCTCCAGTACCGCTGCTTGTCGCCAATCCCGCCGTGCTGGGCGCGCTGCGAACGAAGATCGAGAACCGGCTAACCAACATGTTCAAACCGCCGGCGCCGGATGCGCCGGCTGCCTATGAGTCGCGCGTGCTTTACGGCATCTGGGCGACCGCGCCGTATCTGCACAACGGCTCGGTGCCGAACCTCTGGCAATTGCTGCTGCCGCCGGAGCGGCGCTCGCCATCATTCATGGTCGGCAGCAGGAAGTACGACGAGAAGAACGTCGGCTACGTGACGACCGAGACTCCGTACAAGGACGGCACGCTTGTGGTCGGTGCAGGCGCAGCGCCGGGCAACAGCAATGCCGGCCATGATTACACCCAGGGCCTGACCGATGACGACCGCAGGGCGTTACTGGAATATCTGAAGACGCTTTGAAGCGGACGACATGACGCACCAAAAGTGGCTGCCCCGAGCCGGTGGTCGTCAGGGCGCCCTAAGCGCATCAACGGCAACATGGGCGCGATCATAGTTCGTTATGGCCGGGCTTGGCCCGGCCATCCACGTCTTTCTAGCAAACGGCACCAAAGACGTGGATGTCCGGCACCCGTCTCCGCCAAGGCTTCGCCGGGCCACGGACTCGCTCGGCCGGCGCAGCTTTAGCGAAGACGGCAAGGCCGGGCATGACGACTTCCAGGCACCGCTATCTGACCTTACTCGACGTCTAGGTGGCCGCCTTACGCGTTCTTCAGCGCGACGCGGAATTCGGCTTCGGTCTTCGCCTTCACTTCGTCGAGCGTGACGCCATCGGCGAGCTCGATCAGCGCCATGCCGTTGTTGCCGTGCTTGTCGATGCTGAAGACCGCGAGATCAGTCACCACCATGTCGACCACCTTCTCGCCGGTCAGCGGTAGGCTGCACTGCTTCAAAAGTTTTGGGCCGTCCTTGGCGGAGTGCTCCATGACCACGACCACCCGCTTGACGCCGGCGACGAGGTCCATCGCGCCGCCCATGCCCTTCACCATCTTGCCGGGGATCATCCAGTTGGCGAGGTCGCCGTTTTGCGCCACTTGCATCGCGCCGAGGATCGACAGATCGATATGTCCGCCGCGGATCATTCCGAAGGAATCGGCCGAGGAGAAGAAGCTCGTGGTCGGCAGCTCGCTGACGGTCTGCTTGCCGGCATTGATCAGATCGGGGTCTTCCTCGCCCTCATAGGGAAATGGACCCATTCCCATCATGCCGTTCTCGCTTTGAAGCTGAACGTCCATCCCCTCGGGAATATAGTTCGAGACCAGCGTCGGGATGCCGATGCCGAGGTTGACGTAAAATCCGTCCTGCAGCTCCTTGGCGGCGCGGGCGGCCATCTGTTCGCGGGTCCAGGCCATCAGATTTCAACTCCGGTTGCGGCCGCCGGCGTCTTTGCCGGACGCGGACGTATGTTGCGGAACTCGATGCGTTTCTTGGCCGTCCCAACCTCGACGATGCGCTTCACGAAGATGCCGGGGGTATGGATGTGGTCGGGATTGAGCTCGCCCGCAGGCACGAGATGCTCGACCTCGGCCACCGTGACCTTCGCGGCGGTCGCCATAATCGGGTTAAAGTTGCGCGCGGTCTTGCGGTAGATCAGATTGCCGGCGGTATCGCCCTTCCAGGCGTGGACGATGGCGAGGTCCGCGAACAGGCTGCGTTCCATCAGATATTTCACGCCATCGAACTCGCGCACTTCCTTGCCCTCGGAGATCAGCGTGCCGACGCCGGTCTTGGTGAAAAACGCCGGAATGCCCGCGCCGCCGGCGCGAATGCGCTCGGCCAGCGTTCCTTGCGGGTTGAACTCGAGCTCGAGCTCGCCGGCGAGAAATTGCTGGGCGAACAGCTTGTTCTCGCCGACATAGGAGGAGATCATCTTCTTGATCTGCCGCGTCTCCAGCAGCCTCGAGAGCCCGACACCGTCGACGCCGGCATTGTTGGAGACCACCGTCAGGCCCTTCACGCCGGAGTCGCGGATCGCATCCGACAAGGTTTCGGCGATGCCGCAGAGGCCGAAGCCGCCCGACATGATCATCATGCCATTCTTGAGCACGCCGTCGAGGGCCGATTTGGCGTCGGGATAAACCTTGTTCATGAGGCAAAGACCTGGTGGGAGAAGGCGGCTCTATGGCCGTCATTGGCGGGATTATTAGGCGAAATCTTCGCAACGCGTCAATCACGCCGCCAGCGCGCGTCTTGCGTCTTAGGGATGAGCCCGTCAGATCCCGGCATGGCCTTGAAAGGGTCAAGAAAACCCATCAAGTTGCGGGGGTTGGCATGGGTCCCGGCGCGCCCTGCCCGTCCCCGTTCAACCGCGATCCGACCGATCCTGCCGATCAGCACATGCCACTGACCATGGCCCAGGGAATGAAGCGGCTGGGGATGCCGATCGCGGCCTTGCTTGGGCTGGCGGTGCTCGGCCTGATCGCGAGTTCCTGGCTGATCAACCGCGATGCCCTGCGGAACGCGGTGGAAGCCCAAATCCGCGCGGTCACGGGACTTGATCTGACGGTGAACGGCTCGATCGACGTTTCCGTGTTCCCCGGCAGCTACGTCTCGTTCCATGACGTTGGCTTGAGGGGCGGCACCGAGGATCAGGCGCTGCGTGTCGACGTTTTGACCGCGAACCTGCGGCTCTTGCCGCTTCTGCTGCAGCGCTTCGAGATCGCCGATGTCATGATGCTGCGCCCGCAGATCAAGGTGAAGCTCGAAGCGAACGGCGAGAGCAACTGGACGCCCTTCATCAAGACCATTGCACGCACCATGAAGCCCGGCGCCGAGAACCAGGTGTCGTTCTCCGAAATCCGTATCCAGGACGGCGTGCTCACTTATCAGGATGCCGACAATCGCGCGCACGAGAAGCTCGAGGACATCGACCTGTCGCTGGCCTGGCCGTCGATCTCGCGTTCGTTTGCCGCCACGGGCCAATTCGACTGGCGCGGCGAGCGTGTCGACGGCGCAATCAGTGTCTCCGATTTTCTCGCGGCGCTCTCGGGCGACCGCTCCGGGCTGAAGGCGCGGCTGTCGAGCACCCCGCTCAAGGTCGCCTTCGACGGCACCATCGCCGATCGCACCTCGGCGCTGATGGAAGGCACGCTCACGGTGGACAGCCCGTCACTGCGCTCCGCGCTGCGATGGACCGGCCAGGCCCCGCCCGGCGCCGGCGGCTTCGGCCGCTTCGCGCTGAAGGCGCGCGCCAATGTCGTCGGCGCATCGATCGCACTCACCAACGTCAATGTCGAGCTCGACGGCAATGTCGCCGAGGGCGTGATGACCTACGCCAACAACGGCCGGCAGACCCTGCAGGCAACGCTGGCCGCCGACGCGCTCGACTTCACGCCCTATATCTCGACCTTCCGCCTGCTCGCGAGCGGCGCACGCGACTGGAACCGGCAGATGTTCGACCTCAACGCGCTGTCGACGACCGATCTCGACATGCGCCTGTCGGCGGCGCGGGTCACCGTCGGCTCCTCCAAGCTCGGCCGCACCGCGTTCGGCGCCAACCTGCGCGACGGCAAGCTCGCGCTCTCCGTCGGCGAGGCCCAGGTCTATGGCGGCCTCGCCAGGGGCTCGCTCAGCGTCGCCCGTAGCGACACCGCCGCCGACATCAAGGCGCAATTCCAGTTCCTCGACGTCAACCTGCAGTCCTGCGCCAGCGAGCTGTTCGGCGTCAATCGCCTCACCGGCCGCGGCAACATCAACGTCTCGCTGGCCGCACTCGGCTCGAGCCCGTTCGCCCTGATGCAATCGCTGGACGGCACCGCGACCCTGACCGGCCATGACGGCGCGCTCTCCGGCTTCAACGTCGAGCAGTTGTTGAAGCGGCTCGAGCGGCGGCCGCTGTCGGCCGCGGGCAGCTATCGAAGCGGTACGACACCTTACGATACGCTCAACGTATCGCTGAAATTCGCCGACGGCATCGCCTCGACCGAAGAGGTGCGCATGGAGAATGCCACCTCGCGCGTCACGCTCAACGGCACCATCTCGGTACCGACGCGCGAATATGACTTGAAGGGCGTCGCCAGCCTGATGTCGAGCGGCACCTCCAGCTTCGATCTTCCCTTCGTGGTGCAGGGACCGTGGGACGACCCGCTGATCTTTCCCGAAGCCGAGAGCCTGATCAGCCGCTCACCGATCACCGAACCGCTGCTCCGGGCGCTGAAGGATCAGAAAACCCGCGACGCCGTGCGCTCGATGATCGATCGCCTGACCGGCGGACGGCGCGAGAGCCCGGACGCTACCGCCGCCCCCGTGAGCGCGCCGGCCGCTGCTGCCGCGTCCGGCAAGTAGCTTGCGCACCCGTCAATTCACGCTGGTAAATTGTCCGCACCTCACGGCGACCCCCGCGCCGCGTCTCTGAGCCGGTCCGGGTCGAGGATGCGAACGCCGCCGCGTTGGCAACGAATGATCGACTCTTGCTCCAGATGCCCGAGCAGTTCGTTCACGGTCTGGCGGCTGAGTGAGAGCATCATGCCGAGGCGCTCTTGCGAGACGCGCACGCTGCATGACGGTGCGGCCCTTCGCTGGCCATAACCCTCGAGCAGATGGACCAGGCAGCGCGCCAGCCGGACCCGCGGCGGCTCGAGCGCCATATCCTCGAGCAGGGAGAGCGAAATCCGAAGCTTGTGCACGAGCAATCGGCCCAACTGCCGCCACCCGAGCGGGTCCTCGGCGAGAATGCGCGTCAGGTGACGCAGAGGCAGATGCAGCAAGGTCGATGCGATGTCCGCCCAGGCATCATGCGTGCGCGGTCCACCGTCGAACAATGCAATTTCCCCGAACCATTGCGGCGGCTCGGCCAGCGCAACGATCGATCCCCTGCCCGACGCAGCGATGGCGCCGAAGCAGACAGCGCCGGACAAGACACAATAGATGCCGTCGCCGGCGTCGCCGCGATGGAACACCGATTCACCCGTCGCCAGCACCAGCACGCGCGATGATCCGAGCACGGCCTGCTGGAACGCAGCGTCGAGCACCGAGAACCATTCGCTGCCCTTCAGAACGGCGAGTTGCCCGGTAGTGATTGCAGCGGATCTGACGGCCTCGTTCATCGCACGTCCTGCTCACATCCTCGCGCTGTGTCGGCGCGCCGACAGACGGCGCGACATGATGCGGCTAACCCAACGCCCACGCAACAGCCATGGGTGAAAGTGGATGATTTCCTTGCGAAAAAACTGGAAGCTGGCATCGACCCTGACTTGCCTGGGATCGACGGCCGCAGCTCTCGTCGGGCGCGACGCGCTGGCGCGTGTCGCCGGCGTGCCCGTGCATTTTGCGAGCCATCAGCTCTGCTCGGCAAGGTTCGTGGCTGGTCTCGACGCCACGCAATTCTATCAGGAAGCGATCAAGCCCAAGCTTGGCCCGGCCGCCGCCTTGCTCCACTACGAAATCGACCAGGAACGGCAGGAGGTCCGCACCAGCCTTGCCGGCCTCGTGCAGAGCCGCGCCATCTATGATGGACCCTTCGGATGCCGCGTCGCTCATGCCGGACGCAAGGCTCGTTTCTCCCGCGGCGAAGCCGACGATCGTGAGCCGGAAATCTCGTCAGCGCCGCTCACCGGTCCGGAGGTTGTCGATCCGGTGAACGCGAAACTGTCCGAGGCGCTGGATCATGCGTTTGCCGAATCCAAGTCGGGGCCGCGCCGCTTCACCAAGGCCATCGTGGTCCTGCACCGTGGCCGCGTTGTCGGCGAACGCTATGCGGCCGGCGTCACGCCTGCGACGCCTCTGATCGGCTGGTCGATGACGAAATCCGTGACCAATGCGCTGCTCGGCATTCTCGTGCGGCAGGGAAGGCTTGATATGACGAAGCCGGCGCGGGTAGCCGAATGGTCGACGCCGGGAGACCCGCGCCAGGCCATCACCCCCGACCAGCTGTTGCGCATGGTGAGCGGCATCGGCTGCGGCCAGTCGCTGCATACGGAAGGATTCAAGACTATCTTCGATGCCGATACTCACATGGAATACGACATGCCCGACCAGTCGGGCTTTGCGGCAAATGCAGGTCTGCGCGCAAAGCCCGGCAGTGAGTGGCGCTACACCAACTGCAATTTCGTGCTGCTGTCGAGGATCATCCGCGACCTGGCCGGCGGTGATGCCAATGCTACGCGAAAATTCATCGCTCGCGAATTGTTCGAGCCGCTCGGCTTCAAGCACGCCACGCTCGAATATGACAGTGCCGGCGTGCCACTCGGAACCATCCATCTCTGGGCCAGCGCTCGAGACTGGGCGCGCTTTGGGCTGTTGTACTTGCGCGACGGCGTCACAGAGAACGGCCGGCGCATCCTGCCTGAGGGCTGGGTCGATTACTCGGCCAAGCTCACTCCTCAAAGTACCGACCAGCACGACTTCGAATACGGCGCGGGATTCTGGACCCTCCGCGGGGCTTCGGCCGCCACTCGCGAACGCATTGCCGCCGGCATGCCGGCCGACTGCTTCATGGCCCAGGGCGCCCAGGGCCAATATACGATCGTCGTTCCCTCAGAGGACCTCGTCATCGTCAGGATCGGTTGGGCCTATACGCCCAACGACGACCGCGTCGCTGTCGAGCGCCTGGTCAGGGAAACCATCGCGGCGTTGCGATCGGAGACATGACGCCCGCGATCATCACGCCTTAAGAGCATACCCAAATGATGATCAACGCCATCGGGAGGCCGACGCCGACCGCGCCGCCAATCATCGCCGCGAAAGCCGAAAGCAAGCTGGCTCCCGCCTGTAATTCACGCAACAACATGCCGTGGCTCCATGAGCCCCCACAGGCACTGCCCATTCCCCGGAAGATGAACGATTGAAAAAAGCCGACGGGACAAGCCGTCATGCATCGCGCTCGGCCCGTACTTATACGAGGGTGCTCCCTCATGGTTAACAAAAGGTTAACGCATGCTCGGCGGCCGAACTTTATCACGCTGCGCACCTGATGAGACGCCAAACGACTGACAAGTGACTGACAGGGCGGCTAACGGAAGCGCGGCATGACCTGCTGGCAGAGCAGCCGCAATGCGTTCATCACACGAGCATGCGGAATGAGGCTTCCGGGGTTGAGTTCGGCGAGGATGCCGTCAAGCCCGATCTCCTGGTGAAGACGTTGCAGTTTCTCGGCCACCTGATCGGGCGTGCCGACGATCATCTTGTCGCTCAGCGCATCCTCGTAAGCGACCGTCTGCAGTCGCTGGCCCCGCTCGGCACGCTGCTCGATGGCCCGTGCTCCCGACAAGCTTGCAGAGGCCGCGAGCTGTCCGCCGATGGAGCGGAACAGGTGCATCACGCTTTCTTCCGGCTCGCGCCGTGCCCGCTCCTCGGTCTCGGCGACGTAGACCGGCACCCGCAGATAGACCTCGCCCGTACCCGGATGGCCGGCGGCGCGATAGGCCTCGCGATAGTCGCGCACCAGAGGCGCCAGCTCCGAGAGCGTGCCGAGGCGCGCGGCGACAAAGATGGCGTGACCCAGCGATCCGATCGCGGCGTAGGTGTCGCTGCTGGTGGCGGCGATGCGGATCGGCGGATACGGCTTCTGGCGCGGCTTCGGCACCAGGGCCACCTTGTCGTACGCGAAATATTTTCCGCGATAGGAGAAGCGTTCTTCGGTCCACGCCCGTTTGACGATCTCCAGCGTCTCGGCGAAGCGCTCGCGGCTTTCGTCATAGGGCACGCCATAGGCCTGGTAAGTGTGAGCAAACCCGCTGCGTCCGACGCCGAAGATGAGGCGTCCGTCGCTGATCTGGTCGACAGTGGCAGCTTCCTCGGCGAGCCGCAGGGGATGGCAGAGCGGCAAGACCTGGACGGCGGTGCCGATCTTCATCCGGCGCGTGCGCTGAGCGATGGCGGCGGCAAGGATCAATGGCGATGCCAGGACCGAGCGGTCGGGCACGAAATGCAGCTCCGCAAGCCACATGGCATCGAGCCCCCACTGCTCGGCCGCGTCAACCAGCGCAAACGATTGCGCGAAGGCTTCCGCTTCGCTGGTGTCCCGGGATTTCTGAAATTCATGGAACAGGCCAAATTCCATCATCGCTCCCCGCCCATCGGCTTTTTTGGCGATGGTAACGGACGCCGGAACGGATGGAAACGCCTGTCGGTGGCGCCATTCGCGATGGTCAGCCCCGGAGCGCCGGCAATGAGACGGCGTCCCGCTCCGCTTTCCCGCCGCAGGGAGGGGGAGTATATTACCGCGATGGCCATCAGCTCGCCCGAACTGAAAGCGTTCCTGCTTGCGACGCCTTTCTTCGGCGGCCTCTCGGAAGCAAGCCTCGATCTCTTGATCCCGATGCTGGTCGAGCGCCGCTTCGAGGCCGGTGCCACCGTCGTGGCGGAAGGCGAAGCGGGGCGCTCGATGTTCATCGTCCACGCCGGCGAGCTCGAGGTGACCAGGCGCGGCGAAGCGGGGCACGTCATTCGCATGGCGCGTCTTTCGCCCGGCGATTTCTTCGGCGAAATGACGCTGCTCGAAATGCAGAACCGGTCGGCCACCGTCATCGCGGACAGCCCGACCGTGCTTTACGAGCTCACCGCCCGAAAACTCTACGTGTACTACAAGTCCGATATCCACGCGTATGTGATGGTGATGCAGAACATCAACCGCGAGCTTTGCCGGCGGCTCCGCCGCGCCGACAATCGCATCGCCGAGTTGCAGATGCTGCGTGAAAGTCAGTGACGCGGATCGAGGCCAGGCCGGTCCGCCGGCGCGATGATGATTGATCCTCAGATCATCGCGCTTTAGCCTCGCGCCCGCCTCGGGTCGAGGCCCTGGGTGTCCCTCGGAACGACGAGCAGGTCGTAAAGAGCCGATTGCAACTCGCGAATCTTGAACGGCTTGTGCAGCAGACGCGACTGCCTGCCCATGACCGCTCTCACGGCAGCAGTCTCGGCATAGCCGCTTGCAAAAATGATCGGCAGATCGGGCCTGAGCTCGCGCACCCTGCGGGCGACCTCCGCTCCGTTCATTCCCGGCATGGCGAAATCGATGATCATGGCGTTGGGATCGGTGCGGTCGAGCTCCGCCAGCGCCGAGGCACCATCCTCCCTGATGATGCTGTCGTAACCGAGCGCGAACAGTGTCTCCGACAGAAAGCTCCGCACGTCGGGATCGTCATCGACGACGAGAATGGTGGCAGTGATCCCTTGGGTTCGCCGCTGCGGAGCGTGCTGGCCCATCTGGGCCGACGTGGGCTCGGCGGACCGAAGCAGCAGCCGAACGATGGTCCCTTTGCCGATCTCGCTCTCGATCCTGACAGAGCCGCCCGATTGCCTGACCGCACCGTAGACCTGGCTCAGGCCCAGCCCTGTGCCCTTGCCGATCTCCTTCGTCGTAAAGAAGGGCTCAAACGCCCTCTCGATGACCTCGACCGGCATGCCGGCTCCGTTGTCGGTAATCGAAAGCTCGACATATTTGCCGTCCGGAAGCTCGGCATCCTGTGCAATCTGACGCAGCCTCGTCGCAATGATGAGGTCGCCGCCGGCGGGCATCGCGTCGCGCGCGTTCAGCGCGAGATTCAGCACAACCATTTCGAGCTGGACCTGATCGCCGAGCACGTACTCATGATCGGTCTGCAGATCCATGTGAATCCGGATGGTGGTCCCAATACTTCGATGAAGCATCTCGGCGAAACCGGCCACGGTGTTCGAGATGTCCAGGGATCGGATCTCAAGCTTCTGCGTGCGCGAGAACGCGAGCAGTTGCGCCGTCAGGCGCGCGCCGCGTTCGGCCGCTTTGAGGCCGGCTTCCGACCAGCGCCGAACCCGATCGGGATCGTCCGGATTGCGGCGAACGAGATCGAAGCTGCCTGCGATTCCCTGGAGCAGGTTGTTGAAGTCGTGCGCGATGCCGCCGGTCAGCTGGCCGACCGCCTCCATCTTCTGCGCCTGGCGTAACGCCTCATGGGCGTGATCCAATTCGCGCGTGCGCTCGGTGATCCGTTGCTCCAGCGTCTCATTCAGTTCCCGCAGCCTGACCTCGCTTTCGCGCAGCGCCGCCACGGCGCGGACGCGCTCGGTGGTTTCCGAGACGATGCAGAGCACACCTGCGACCGAGTTGTCCGTGTCCGGCACCGCCGAGTACGAGACATCGAAGTAGACGGTTTCGCCGTAGCCATGCCGCTCGATATAGAACCGACGATCCTTTGCGAAGAAGCTCTTGCCGGTATCGCGGACACCATTGAGCAGGGGCTCCAGATCCTCCCACAATTCGGCCCAGTTCTCCCGAGCCGGCCGGCCAAGGGCGCGCGGATGCTTGCCGCCGATGGTCGGGGCATAGGCGTCATTGTAGAGGGCAATGAAGTCGGGTCCCCAGAACAGCACGATCTGCGCCTTGGCGCGCAGCAGCAGGCCGACCGTCGTCTTCAGGCTCGGCGTCCAATCATCCGGCTGGCCCAGGGCAGACGCGGACCAGTCATGGGCTCTCAGCAGGGCCCCGACTGAGCCGCCCTTGCTCAAGAACTCGGCCGGTATGGAAGAGAGGGCACCCATGCTGATCCTCTCGATAGTCCGGACGCCGGTGTGTCCAGGCTCGGCCGCGCTCCGAGCCCGGCGCATCTGAACGTGATTTCAATCCTGTGTGTGAGGATTGGTTCCTGTGCGCGGACGCTGCGAAGCCCGCGACGACCGCGCGCATTACAATCGTGACGGCACAACCCAGACAAGCCCTTGCCACGGCTTGCCGCTTCGGGTCTGCGTCATAAAATCACGCGTTGGATCGCGGACGAGGTCAAGCCTTGCCATGACGGCCTGAGACCGTGCATTGTCCGGGCTCGTATAGGACAGGATCTCACTCAGCCCAACTTGCTGAACAGCATGGCGGAGGGCTGCCCTGGCGCTTTCAGTCGCGTAGCCGCGCCCCCAAGCAGGGCGCACGAACCGCCAACCCACCTCAAAATGCGCGCCGAGCGGATGGTCTTTCGATAGCCGGGGCATCACTCCCGCATAGCCCAGGAATGCGGCGTCCAGATCTTCAACGGCCCATCGAGAAACGCCATGATCGCGCTGAGCAGCAACGTATCGCTCGAATTTCTCGCCGCTCTCCGATCGGTTGAAAGGCTCTCCGTAGTCAGCCATGACCTCGGAATCGGCATGCATGGCCGCAAATGCTTCACGATGGCGATCATCCCATCTGTGAAGTCGAATGCGCGGCGTTTCGATCATGCTGCGTTGTTCCGGCTCGCCCTGACCTAGCGGGGGGCTTGCGCTTGGGCGTCAAGGCAGTCGAGCACGACACGGCGCTCTTGATCCTGCTCGGGCGCTTGCAGGATCATCTAACCAAGCGGCGCCTTCGAAGCCTTCGACGCGGCCTGAGCGAATCCTTCATAGAGCGCCCAATCCAGCGGATGCTCTTCGAGCGTTTCCGGATCCCACACGCGACGTGGCAGGACCAAGATGTCACCCCCATAAACATGCAGTCCAAGCGAGGGTGCATCGCCGCGGCATTCGACGACGTGAACGGCACCTGCGGCAAGCGGGAGTACGGCGCCGGGTGTCAACGTCACCTCTCCGGTCTTGCGCAGCTTGCCGTGTTCACGCTCGTAAAGCGTGTTTCTTTCTTCACCCGACAATTGCAGAATTGCAGCCCAGGTGCCGTGAGTGTGCGGTGGCGTGCGGCGCCCGACGGGAAAGCACACCTTGAGGAGCGTGAGTTGCGGAGATCGATAAAACACCTGCCGCGGATTGCCGCCTGTGCCCGGGATAAACGAGAGCAGCTTTTCGACGTCTTCCACTCGACCGCGCAGTGATTCCAGGATTTCGCAGACGGCATCCGTGGGATGGTCGCTTTCGCCTGCCCGACCAAACGTTTCGACCAGTTCATGGACTTTCATCCGGATATCCCGCCGCTCGAGAGGTGCTATGCAGAGACAGGATAGCTCAAAGGCGCCAGGATCAGAAATCTTTCCTGAGGGATTCGCGCTCGCATAGCATCTCGGCGGCGAGTTCAGGCATCGCGATATGGACACGCAAGGGCAAACGACGCGAGCCGGTCGACGCAACTGACCCAGAGCCGAAACTCGCACATCAAAAACAAGAAAAAAATGGCGCGACTGACAGCGGTCTGTATGGCTGATCCGCATTAAACTAGTGAGCAGAAAGTAACATAAGTTAAACGTCGCCCGCCCGAACAGGGCTTATGTTGCGCAGGGCGAAAATCGACATAGCTGCCGGAAAGGACGTGCTCGATTGTATCTGATCGGGGTCGATCCACGAGTGGGCATTAGCACACGCTGACAGGAATCCAACGAAGGATCGGGGTCTTTCATGAAAGCTGATGCGAAGGCAAAGCCGCCGTCGCGCCGTGTAACCGGCATCGAAAAGTCACCAACGGGCATCAGCGGCCTCGATGAGCTGACTTATGGCGGAGTGCCAAAGGGGCGGCCGTCTTTGCTGTGCGGGTCAGCAGGCGCAGGCAAGACCCTGTTTGGGGTGACATTCCTTTACAAGGGCGCGGTTGAATTTCACGAGCCCGGAGTTTTCATCACGTTTGAAGAGCGACCGGAGGACCTGATCCAGAACGTCGGGTCACTCAATTACGATTTGCAAACGCTGATTGCGCAGAAGAAGCTCGCCATAGACAACGTCCATCTCGAACCCGCGCAGATCGCCGAATCGGGCGACTACGACCTTGAAGGGCTTTTCATTCGTTTGGGCGATGCAATCGATTCGGTGGGCGCCAAGCGGGTCGTTATCGACACCGTCGAAGCGTTGTTCAGCGGGCTCGAGAATCACGCGCTGCTGCGCGCAGAACTCCGCCGGCTGTTCGAGTGGCTCAAGGAGAAAGACGTCACCGCGATCATCACGGCCGAACGAGGGGAAGGTACGCTGACGCGCTACGGGCTGGAGGAATATGTCGCCGATTGCGTGATCCTGCTCGACAACAGGGTCCAGGAACAACTTTCGACGCGCCGTTTGCGGGTCATAAAGTATCGCGGATCGGCGCACGGCAGCAATGAGTATCCATTTATCATCGACGAGCAAGGCATCACTGTGATGCCGGTTACGTCGACCGGACTGGCGCACCGGGCGTTTACCGAGCGCGTTTCAAGCGGCATTCCCGACCTTGATGCGATGCTCGAAGGCAAGGGTTACTTCAAAGGCTCCAGCGTTCTCGTGTCCGGAATGGCGGGTAGCGGAAAATCGACGGTCGCGGCGCATTTCGTCGATTCCGCCTGTGCGTCGGGCGAACGCTGCATCTATTTCGCTATGGAAGAATCGCCGGAGCAGATCATTCGTAATATGCGCTCCGTCGGGATTGACTTGAAAAGATGGACGGACAAGAAACTGTTGAGTTTCAAGGCACGACGACCGAATTTTTATGGTCTGGAGACTCACCTGGCGGCCATGCATCGCGACGTCGCTGTTTTCCAGCCCGCTGGGGTCGTCGTCGATCCGATGTCCGCGCTGATCGGCACGGGCGGGGCTAGTGATGTGCATTCGATGTTGCTTCGGCTCGTGGACTTCCTGAAGGAGCGCGCCGTCACGGCGCTATTTACAAACCTGAGCGTCGGTCCGGCCGAAAGCACCACCAGCGTGCAGATTTCCTCGCTGATGGATACCTGGTTGCAGCTCTATAATCGCGAAAGCAACGGCGAGCACAACCGGCAGCTCTATCTTTTGAAATCGCGCGGCATGGCGCATTCCAACCAGATCCGCGAGTTCATCCTTTCCTCCGACGGCATCAGGCTTCGCGACGTCTATGTCGGACCGGCAGGTGTTTTGACCGGCTCTGCCCGTGTTGCACAGCAGGCGCAGGACAACGCAGCAGCGCTCGTCCGCGAGCAGGAAATGCAACGGCGCTCCCGCAATCTCGAGCGCAAGCGCCGCGAGATCAGTGCGCAGATCGAAGCCTTGCAGGCCCAACTCGTCAGCGAGGTGGAAGAGGATACGCTCATCAACCGCGAGGATGTTGCACGCGAGAATCAATTGGTCGCCGACCGTGATGTGATGGGCAGAAGCCGGCAAACCGGGGCAACGCCGGCAAAGCAACACTTGAAAGCTGCCAAGAAGTCCAACGCTCGATTGGAAAAGCAATGAAGGAGCCAGAAGGATACAATCTCCGGCTTTACGTGGCGGGCCAAACCCCGAAGTCGATCGCCGCCATCGCAAACCTGAAGAAAATCTGCGAAAAGCATCTTCCCGGGCGGTATGAGATCGAAGTCGTCGATTTGATGAAAGATCCGGCCCTGGCTCGCCGGCACCAAATCGTCGCGATCCCGACGCTGATCCGCCAATTGCCGGAACCGCTCAAGCGCATCATCGGCGATTTATCCAATGTCGAAAAGGTGCTGGTCGGTCTCGACATACAGCCAAGTTGAATGGGTCTTTCATGTCAAAGCTCGAGCCCACCGCCGCTCTGCCGGTATTTCACGACGCTGACGAAACTGTTCGCGCCATACATCAAGGGCATGTCGACGCCGTAGTGGTCATCAGGGACGAAAGCCCGCAGATCATTTTACTCCAAGGCGCCGAGGAGCCGTATCGGGTCCTTGTCGAGCACATGAGCGACGGCGCATTAACGTGCGGGATCGATGGCGCCATCCTTTACGTCAATAGCCGGGTCTCCGAGCTCACGGGTTATCCCGCGGAGCACCTCGTCGGCCGAGACGTCACCACGCTATTCGAGGATAGCGGCCCGCTGCCGGCCGCCAACGTTTCGCTTGAAGCGAGATTGTTGCGCTCCGACAACACGTCGATGCCGGTCAAGGTCTGGACGCGCTCGATTTCGATCGACGATTCCATCGTGACGACATTGGTCACGCTCACCGACCTTTCAGTGCATCGGCGGGCCGAACAGATCGCGGCAGCCGAGCGCTTCGCCCGGTCGGTTCTTGAGCAGGCGACCGAAGCGATCGTGGTGCTGGGACCTGAAGGCCACATCACTCATGCAAGCGCACTGGCCGAGGAGCTCGCCATACGGCCACCGATCGGCTGCACGTTTTCGGAGGCATTTCCGATCAAGGCGCAAAGCGCCGACCAGGCCAGAACGTTGGCGCGGTTTTCCGCGGAAAGCCTCGATCGGTTATTGGCTGCGAGGCCGTTCCACGGGGTAGAGGTCAAATTGCAGAACGAACGGCTGACCAAGCGTTCGTTTCTGCTCAGTGCAGGACCGCTCGTCGATGACTCCAAGGCATGTGTCGGTTCGATCGTCACATTAACGGACATAACCGAGCGGAAACATGCCGAGGAGCAACAGGCCATGCTGGTCGCAGAGCTCAATCATCGGGTCAAGAATATCCTTTCTATCGTAAGGTCGGTAGCGTTGCAGAGTGTCCGCACCTCGACGTCGCTGGAGAGCTTCAGCGATGCGTTTTCCGGGCGCCTCAAGGCCCTGGCGATCGCTCATGACATTCTGACCGAAACCCGGTGGAGCGGGATCGGCCTCAAGGAGCTGCTGACTGCCGTCCTCGCTCCCTTTCAGTCTGAAAAGAGCCGACGCTTGACGATCGACGGGCCGGCGATCCTGCTTCAAGCCAGTGCGGTCGTTCCTCTCTCCATGGTGTTCCACGAGCTTGCCACGAACGCCGTGAAGTACGGTGCGCTATCGCGGGAAGGCGGTCGGATCGACATCACCTGGCGATTGATGGACGCCGAGCGAATGGTCGAATTGACATGGGGCGAGCGGGGGGGCCCTAGGGTTGAGCTCGGCCATCCGACAGGTTTCGGTACGCGCCTCATCGACCGCGTCATCGCCTACGATCTCGACGGAGGTAGCGAACTCGACTTCGATCCGCTCGGACTGCGTTGCACGCTCAGATTTCGAATCCAGAGTACGCCGGGCTCAGACAATTCGCCCGGGTCCGCGCCCGGATGATGCCCTCGATGGTTGCGATCGGCACCTACGCGGTGTTGCTTGCCTGGAATGAATATCTCTACGCCTTCCCGCTGCTGTCGAACGACACCGACATCACGCTGCCGGTCGCGCTCGGCAATTTCCTGTCCGCCGACGATTCGCCCTGGGAGTTGTTGATGACCACGGGCTTCATCTACGCGCTGCCGCCCGCCGCGGTCTATTACGCCTTCCGCCGCTACATGATCGGCGGCCTCACCGCGGGCGCCGTGAAGTCTTAGGCTATCGTCCTTGCTCCGTTGGCCATGGTCGCTGTCACCCCCGCCAAGGCGGACCGGCGATCCGATTCACTTGTCAAACATCTTACCACAAGCCGGTGTATTCTCGCGGCATGATTTGCCCGAGTTTTGCCTAGGATCACCCTCTTAAGAGCCAGAGGGCGCAGGGAGCACCGAGTGCACCAGTCGCACCCGCGGCACCGCATGCAAAAAAAGAACGCCGCAGGTACGCCGAAACACCGGCAATTCCCTGCGCAATGGTTTTACGGCTTATACGCGCGCTCTCCGGAGTACCGGGCTTGTTAGCCTCCGTCGCCCTGCGATTCGTATCGCAGAACTTGATCCCAGCGTCGGGGGATCAGGACCACGCGATTTCGCTCGTCCGCCCATGCATCGCTCGTCAGCCGACACAAAAGCGTCCATCGCTCCCCGCACTCCACGTTTGGTGACGATTGGCCGAACGTCCCTCTTGCCGAGGCGGGATGTCGCACATAATCATATCCTTCCGAAAAACGGAAGATTAATATTTTTCACTGGAGGGCTTGACAACGATTCTAATAAAACGAACTTGATTTGCCCGTCGTGTCGGTTTTGCAACAATCACGCCCGCAGAATTGCGATGCCCGGACACAATGACAGTGCACCAGGGCGCGTCTGCGTCGATCTCCGGTTCGCCCGACACCGACCGCCTTTGCGCAACCGCAGCAAATGTCGCGATGGGCCAAGAGCCGACATCATTTGAAGCTGATCACTCGCGAAAAACTCCTCGGTGCGTCGTTGTCTTTTGCGGCGCAGTTGATTGAGGGTAGGGCATGTGGACGCAGCCGATGGACTTGCCGTCGAAGTGAAGAGCGCGGCGAGCTTACGAACCTGCATACCAATCGTAACCGCGGTCTTCCCAATAACCACCATTACCACCGGCGATCTTGGCAAAGCTGTCGACGATTTCGATTGCCCGGATGTACTTGGCCATCTTGTACCCGAGCTGCTGCTCGACGCGCACGCGCAACGGCGCGCCATTCGCGGTCGGCAGCGTCTGCCCGTTAAGCCCGTAGGCGAGGATCGTCTGCGGGTGACGGGCGCTGATGAGATCGATGCTCTCGTAGTACAGGGTCCGCTCACTGAGCGTGTCGTCCATCGAATCAAAGCAACGGAAGACCACGTAGTGCGCAGCCGGCTTGATCCCCGCCTGGTCGAGGACGCGCGACAGCTGCACGCCCGTCCATTGGGCGATGCAGCTCCAGCCTTCGACGCAATCGTGACGCGTGATCTGGGTACGCGACGGCATTGCCCGCAATTCATCGAGGCTGAGCGACAGCGGCTTGTCGACAAGCCCCGTGACTTGCAGCCGGTAGCCGGCAAAATCGTCTTTCTGAATGGCGAGATAGTCGCCGGTCTGCGGATTGGTTGAGCCGTTCGGTCGCTGGCCTTCCCGGATGGCGCTGGCTGGGTATTCGCGGGCCATCGGCGCCGGCCCTTCGATCGCGCGTTGCGCTTCCCTGGTGAGGACGTTCGCCTTTCGCATAAAGTTGAGCACCGGATCGTCAGTGCCAAGCATGCCGTCGAAGGCGCTGCAGCCGCCGAGCGTCACCAGCGACCCGCCGGCCCCGAGCTGCCCAAGGAATCGGCGGCGGCTGCACATGATGTTGCTGCTCATATCAGCCTCCCTCGCCGGCTTCCTCGAGGTCATCGCCGCGATACCAACCCGTGATCATCGAGCGCAGTTCGTTGATCGGTCCCGCGGCGATCACCATGATGATATGAACGGCGAAGAATAGGACGATGACCACCATGCCGCAGAAATGCAGCAGACGGGCAGTCTGGCGACCGCCGAAAAGGTCGAGCAGCCAGGGCCACGCCGAATCGACACCGGGCGACATGGTCAGACCAGTGAAGATCATGCCCGGGATAACGAGGATCAAGATCGCGGCATAGCTAAGCTTCTGCAGGGCATTATAGGAGCGGCCGTGCGGGAATTTCAGGCGCAGATGGTTGATGACGTCGCGGGGCAGATGCCGAAGGTCCCGCGGCCTGGGAATGATATCGCGCCAGAAATGCCCGTTGATCAAGCTGGCGACAAACCACACACACCAGGTCAGGACGAGGATCCAGGCGAAAAAGAAATGAATGACCCGCCCGGTTGCGAGGTCGTAGGACGAGGGGATCGTCGCCCACTCGGGGAAGGCCTGATAGATTGGCTGATCCTTCGATCCGCTCTTGCCCAACAATCCAGTGGTATCGAATTCATGACCCAAAAAGCTCGTTACGCCGACGATCCTGCCGTCGTGCCTTTCCGCGTGAACGTCGAAGACTGTATTGTTGAACTGCTTGTTGCCGTATCCTGCCTGCGGACCGAGATACTGCTTATCGCCAAAGCCTGACTGCCGTCCGAGATAGAGGATCGGGTGCGCGTTGAAGATCTGCAACCCGCTCGTCACCATGAAAAACAGCGTCACGGTCCAGATCCAATGGGTCACCCGCGTCCAGACCGATTGACGATGGAAAAGCCGTGTCCGCTTTGGGTTTTTCGAGTCAGCCATCACTCATTCCTGCCGTCGCGAAAGAGGCGACGATGAAGAAGTGTCAGTTCGTCGGCGCAGATCGCGATTAGAACTCGGCCCGCTGGCGGCCCATGCCACCGATCGCGCTGTGTCCATTGAATACCCCGCGCCAAAGGTCGGCGCGGACGATCTGCCGGCAGGTGAGCAACGCTCGACGTGTGCCGCTGACCGTTCGCCCACTGTCATCCCATCGGCCAACCGGGAACCAAGGATCGAACGCGCGCGCCTAATCGATGTTCCGTCTCAAACCGCGACGAACTGGAAATCGAAAGCTAACTCCTGTGTCAGAAATTGACCCATTTGTAATTGGCTGGGCAATCGTCTTTGGAACGCGTGATCAGTGGCCCGCGTTCGACCCCTGCGCCTCGCACGCGGGCCAACAAGCAGGGCCTGGCGGGCAGACGACGAAGGAGTAACGCGATGCAACGCACGACTAGAAATATGTTTGCTCTGATGGCGCTGCTGGGCGCTGCTGCGCTTGTTTCCCCCGATGCTTCGGCGCAAATGAGAGGTGGCATGGGCGGATCAACCAGCGCCGCTACTGCCGGTGGCGGCCACGCCGCAGGGGCTTCTGTTGGCGGCTCAGCAGCTCCAACAAGGAGCGGGATAGGTGGAGCGAGGGGCCCCGGCGTCACCAGCGGCGCGGTCCATCCTCAGTCCAACACCGCGTTCCGAGGCCGTAACGACCGCTTCTCCCGGAACCGCTTCGGCTTTCGAGATCGTGATGACTTCGCGTTCCGGCAGCGCTTCTCCCGGCACCGCTTCGCGTTTCGAGATCGCGATGACTTCGCGTTCCGGCACCGCTTCTTCCGCCGCCGCTTCGCGTTCGCGGCGATCGGAGACAACGGATGCTTCCGCGCGAGACACGTCTGGACTCCGTCTGGTTGGAGGTGGCGCCGGACGTGGGTTTGCGGCTGACGCCGACTGACCTCCACCGAAATTCGAAAAGCTGCCGGCGGACGAAACCGCCGGCAGCGAGCCGGCAATCCGAAATTCCAGCGTTTTCTCTATGAAAATATACCGAAAGGATGGAGCAATGAGCAGTCTCTCAGCGGTACCGCTCGCCAGCGTAGGTATTATTGGATTGGTGACCGCCGCGGTCGCGGCGGGGCAACCAGTACGCATTCGCGGGGAAATTCAATCGCTGAGCGGCAGTACGCTCAATGTCAGGTCATATGATGGGAAGCCGATCGAGCTGATGCTGGATTCCCAAACGCAGTACAAAATGGTCGTTCCGGCCCACTTGTCCGACATCAAGCAGGGAGATTTCGTCGGAGTCGGCGCTACAGGACCAGAGGAAAATCTCGAGGCGATGGAGGTCGTCATATTTCCCGCTTCAATGCGCGGCACCGGAGAGGGCCATTACGCATGGAGCGTCCCTGCTCCTGTCGCCAACGCCGATCGGCACGCGGCGAGCGCGGCACCAGGGACGCCGTCGGTCAAAGGCACGATGACGAATGGCACAGTGGGCAGCAGCTCATCGGAAGCATCGGCGTCCGTTCACGGTACGATGACAAACGGAACTGTTGGTCTCAGCAGCGGTGAGGCCGGCAGAAAGAAGCTGACACTATCATACAGCAACGGAAAGCAGACACAGATATCGGTGCCGTCGGATGCACCCGTTGTGCGCTTCACGCCTGGACAGCGCTCTGAGCTGACGTCGGGCGCCAAGGTCTTTGCCGTGGCGAGCGAAGGGAACGGCAGCACACTGACCGCGAAGTCGATTGCGGTTGGGAAAAGCGGGTTAATGCCGCCGATGTGAGGGAGCCAAACTCCCGCGACCTCACACGGCACTGACCCCGAAAGAAAAATGCCTCTTTGCGAACAAACGGCTCAAGTTCAGGGGGAAACGCCCAGGGAGGGCAGCGATAGCCAGCGGCTAATTATGCGCTACGAACTCGCCGACTATGGTCAGGCTCATCCAAATACGTCACGGTGTGTTTTGCTGCGTCATCGTACCTCCTATTTGCCGCTCGCGGTGCGGCCGATCGCCGGCGCGGCCGGAGAGGGCTTCGCCTCTTTCTTCTTTCTTCGCCGGGAGCGCGCCTGTAGCGGTCGAAGGCGCGAAACAAGCCCCAGATGATGAAGATCACCGGCACGATCAGCGCACGCCAGATCGTCGACTTCCGCGAGCCCATCGCCTTGATGCCCTGCCAGACCAGACAGGCGAAGAGTATCCACATCCAGAGCGGCGTATGGGAAATAACACCGAGCGCAAACTTCAATGGTCCATCCGCTTACAGCGGCGCGGCGCTCTCGCCGCGCGCGCTCGTCAGTTTCGAGGCCAGGGACGCCACCACGATAACGACCGCGATCAGGCCGATCACGAGCGTGCAGATCGCGTTGATCTCGGGTTTCACGCCGAGCCGCACCTCCGAATAGATCCGGATCGGCAGGGTCGCCGAACCCGGCCCGGTGGTGAAGCTTGCGATCACGAGATCGTCGAGCGACAACGTGAAGGCCAGCATCCAGCCGGCCACGATCGCGGGGATGATCAGGGGCAGCGTCACCATCAGGAATGCCCGCAACGGATCGCAGCCGAGATCCATCGCGGCTTCCTCCAGGCTCCTGTCGAGCGAGCCGAGCCGCGACTGCACCACGACCGCGACAAAGCACATCGTAAGCGTGGTG
>Ga0134126_10001665_pt1 | contig 28276 bp, 30 predicted proteins | sample KB31752_FD_96881 | JGI IMG/M metagenome (GOLD analysis project Ga0134126, IMG submission 96881) | Terrestrial soil microbial communities with excess Nitrogen fertilizer from Kellogg Biological Station, Michigan, USA - KB3-175-2 | ecosystem: Environmental > Terrestrial > Soil > Unclassified ... | reverse complement strand
CGGCCCCGGCTGCAGGATGATCGGCGACTTGATCTCGAACAGCTGCCCGTCACGCACCGCCGGAATCGTGTCCCAGTCCGGCCGCGCCGCCACCTTCTCCGGCCGGAAACGCTTGCCGCACCAGGAGCCGAGGATGATGTCCGGCGCCCGCCGCACCACCTCGTCGCCGTTGGCCAGGATGCGCTGTTTCGCCAGCGGTTCGCGGGCGAGTTCGGGGAAGCAGTCGTCACCGCCGGCGATGGCGATGAGTTCGGCGACCCAGCGGATCCCGACGATATGCCCCTACAGAATGTATTTACACTTAAATATCAGTATGTTAATTAGGATAGACTGTAGTCTGTCATTGTAGCGCGAGCCAAGTATCGGCGTTCTGGGTGCTCGCGCCAAGAGTGACCGTTACTCTCTGGATTTAGATCGGAGCACACTTCGTTGGCGATCAATCAGGTAGTCAGTTCATGGGTCCTCAGCGCATCGTTTGCCTCACGGAAGAGCCAACAGAGACTCTCTATCTTCTAGGCCAACAACACCGAATTGTTGGTATCAGTGGCTTTACTGTGCGCCCTCATGCTGCGCGCAAAGAAAAGCCGAAAGTCAGCGCCTTTACGAGCGCCAAGATCGACAAGATTCTGGAATTGAAGCCGGATCTGGCGATCGGGTTCTCTGATATCCAAGCTGATATCGCGCAGGCGCTGATCAAAGCTGGTGTGGAAGTCTGGATTTCCAACCATCGAAGCGTCGTGGGAATTCTCGACTACGTTCGCCGTTTGGGGGCATTGGTCGGAGTGCCGGATCGTGCAGAAAAACTCGCAAGGGAACTGGAAAATCGGATCGATTCGATCCGCGAGCAATCGGCGCTCATTGAGCGCCGACCCCGAGTCTATTTTGAAGAGTGGGACACGCCTCAGATATCTGGGATTCGTTGGGTTTCTGAGCTAGTGGAGATCGCCGGCGGCGACGATATTTTTCCTGAGCGCGCAATGATGCCACTTGCTCGCGATCGAATACTGTCCGATCCGTCGGAGGTTGTTCGTCGCGCACCAGACATCATTTTCGGCTCTTGGTGCGGCAAGAGATTTCGGCCTGCGCTGGTGGCCGCACGGGACGGGTGGAGCGACATTCCAGCCGTCCGCGACGGTGAACTTCACGAGATCAAATCGCCCATAATTCTTCAGCCTGGCCCGGCCGCGCTTACTGAAGGGCTGGCAGCCTTGAGTTCGATTATTCAAGGATGGGCAGAAAGGCGAGTGTAGCTTTTCTTGCTTTGATATCCGTGCCAATGGATCGACCTGCGCTGCACGAAGTCGCTGATAGCTACGCGATAGTCACTACGAAAGCTACTCAGGTTTGAGTGGTAGTAGTCGCGCACCCCATTCGCGATCATAGAAAGGCGCTATGCCTGCAGCCCTGACAGAGAGATATTCAGGCGAATTCTGGAGAAAAATGCGAACTTTCGCTGGCTGCTCTTTTCCATACGTCCCGTCGACCACCTTTGAAATCGCCTCAGCGATTTGGACACTTTCACTTACCAAGATGGCAATTTGCAGTGGCCGGCTCGGGAGCTGGCCAAGTTCGGCCTCCAGGAAGTAGGCCTGCTCAACTTGGCTAATTCCGGCTAAGAAGGTCATCAGCTTGCTGGCCAACAAAGGATGGCTGTTTGCAATGGCAGCGTTCTCGCGTGCGCCAAGCATCAAAGTTGTTGCGCCTCCGGCCTGCGCAATGCTTGCCAGGGCGTGTGCCAACTCGTCAGCTGAAATCTGCATCTCATACGTCGACCCTGGGTTGACAATACAGTGGACGTTTGGATTCGCTTCAAAGAGACTCTGGACATGGATGCTGAAAGCTGCCTTCCCAGGTAGGGGCGCTTTGGACAGCGCTTCCTCGGAGGTAAAAAGCGCATAGACATGTGCACCGTCATGGCGAACCCAGGCAACGATCTGACTGTTCCACACCGTTTGCGCCTCACCTTCGGGATGATGAATGAAAACGAACACATGGCTTGCCAAGAGTTTTTTCAGGAATCGAGGCCGGGTGCCGGGCTCCAATACGGCGCGCTTTAGCAACCTTTCCAGATGTTCAGTTGAAGCCACTCTGTCTGTCCTCAAAATGGTCGGGTGAGCGCGAGACAACAAAGGCGTCTCGCAAGTGCACACCGATCCGTTGAATACCTGGTTACATTCTTAAAGTGCTGTCCTGAACTTGCTGCTCGCTGCGACACGGCTCATCCGTTGTGTGGGCCGAAGCGATAACCTTGGAGCCAGGATGTACTGAAGTCTGGGGTCAACAGGCTTGACCCCATGAAGGATGCCTCTATCTTGGCAAGCAGCCGGAATTCACTGACTGTCGGATAGTGACGAAGCAAACGATCGGCCTCATGACGGACACGCTCAGGCAAGGATTCGTCCGCGCGCAACTCTTTGAGAAAGCATCCGGTTTGAAGGAGGCTTAGCGTGCGTTCGTCGGGCATGGTCATTGTCAATTTCCATTTGCTGGTGGTGCTACCCATGCGCGCTGCGGACTCGCAACTTGGTGGTGAACCAACGACTTACTCATGGGTAGCACTCCCTGACCCGATGGGCCGGGCCCGATCCAATGCGGCCTCGGACACTGGGATATCCCAGTAGTCTTCACCGAGTCGGCTGGTCCAGATAAAGGTGCTGGCAAAAGTGCTCATGGGCACCGAAGAGTGGCGACTGAATTGCTTGACCGGTCGTCCGCCGAAGTTCGCACGATCTGCATTCAAGCAGATGGAATTGACGAGCTCGCGTTCTGCCGTGCCGGCAGAACCCGCGCCGTTTCGCATAAACCAGGATGCCAGGTGCTTGGCCGCTGACCACATCAATGCGCAACCCTGGCCGATCGATTGCTGCGCCAGAATTGCTGGGAGAGCGGCAGCGGCAGGTCGAGCCAGTGCCGGGTTCAGATTGTGCGCTGCCAGTGCGTATTCACCGAATGCCAGGCATTCACCAATGGCGAGCGATTGCCATGTCTGCAAGATGACTTCCCGTGAACGAGCCGTCGACTCGAAGGTATTCATGCTGTCACGGAGCTGGTGCGGCAGACTGCCTTGAGTCGCCTCATTCCAAACGATAAGCCAGTCGGAGTCTTCGAGGCTGGCACCTTCACTCCATGGAGCTTCGCTCACCGCATCGTCAAGCCGGCGCCGCGAAGCGATCGGTGCAAGAACACCGGCTTCCAGCAGGGTCGACAGGATCAGATGTCGTAGAGCACGGTGCGGCGCAAGGCGCGTCCCGAAGCCAGGCCGGGCGCGTACATGCCTGAAACCAGCATCGGCACCGGCCTGGATCACCGCCAGAAACGCCATGCCGCCGAACACGCCGAGATCTTCCACCCCGAACGGGGGTAGTTCAGGGCTCAGATGTTCCGGCATCGCGGCGGCTACAAACACGAGTAGATACCTCTAAAAGCCGATTTTGGACTATCCCAAATTGGACTCTAGCGTGCCTAGCCGACTAACGGCAAGTTTATGGCCCGCTCGACACACCATCCCAACTACCAGACGTTACTGACGCTGCTCCGCGACCTGAGGGAACGGGCGGGCGTTACCCAGCTTGCCTTGGCCGAAAGCCTTGGCAACACGCAAACCTTCATATCGAAGATCGAGCGCGGTGAACGCCGGATTGACGTTGTCGAGTTCATCGAGATTTGTGACGCGCTCGACGTAGACCCGGACGCGGCTTTTCGCGAATACCTCAAGCGTCGTTCTCTACTGGGAAAAAGAGGGAGCAAGCTGACCCGTCAGCCAGTCTGACGATGTCAACTCTCTGCCGACGACGAAGGCCCACTACTTGCGCGCCACCGCACGGTTGTATCTGGGTCTTGCGAAATGCTTTTCCCCGCAATATAGTTGCATGTAACAACAATATGCATTCCAATAAGGTGCCACTTCGTGCCAGGCAAGCAACTTCCCGATGCGCTATTACATGATGCCGAGGCTCTGCACTCGGCCCTATCGGATTTGGTGCGGGTCTATCAGTTCCGTGATCGCGACAAGATCTGCTGCTATGACATCTCGGTGACGCAGTGCTATGCCCTCGAGACTCTGGTCGAGAAAGGCCCTCTCCGGAGTCAGGCGCTGGCTGATGTGCTGATGTTGGACAAGAGCACAACGACACGGGTGGTCGATGCCCTTGTGCGGAAGAACTACGTCGAACGGCAGCAGGATACCGATGATGCACGCGCAGTCTCCTTGAGGGTGACGCGAAGCGGGCGCGCGCTGTACGAAAAGATCAACCAGGAATTGATCGCGCAACAAGCCGCATTGCTGTGCGATCTCGATCCGGCGATTCGCAACGGCGTCACCGAGGTGATTCACCGGCTCGCCAAAGCTGCCACGGCCCGGTTCGTTTCCGGTGTCAGCGTTGGCACGTGCACTACGTCTTCATGTTCGCCGACCTCGGCGCGCAAGCCAAAAGCCTGCAGCTGAGCCCTTTTTTTGCCCATAATGTTGCTACTGCCAACCATATGACAGAAGAACTCACCATCCGATCGGCCACGGTGGCGGACGCATCGCGTGTCACCGCCATCTACAACCAAGGCATCGAGGAGCGATGCGCGACTTTCGAAACCGAGCTGCGCCATGTCGAGGACCTGGCTCAACGCATTGCCGACCAGGAGCGATACCCATGGCTCGTCGCCGTCGATAGCGCGAACACCGTCCTCGGTTGGGCGAATTTGAGTAGCTATCGACCACGGGCCTGTTACGGCGGCATCGCCGAATTCTCGATCTACCTGGATCACGCAGCACGTGGGCGTGGTATCGGCCGACAGCTGCTGCCTGCGCTGGTCGAGGCGACCCAGTCCCTCGGCTACTGGAAGCTGGTCTCCCGCATTTTTACTTTCAACGCGCCCAGCCGCGCCCTGTGCCGCGCCTGTGGTTTTCGTGAGGTAGGCATTTACGAGAAACACGGCTGCCTTGACGGACGCTGGCTCGATGTCGTTGTCGTCGAGCGTCTTATCCCCGAGAACCTGATCTCTGCCGATGCGGCGACTCAACACTAACTGTCTTGATGTGGAGGTTGTCATGAATCATTCGTCTTTGCCCGTCGTTGTGATCGGTGCCGGCCCAGTTGGTCTGGCAGCTGCAGTGCACCTGATTGGCCGTGGCTTCACACCACTGGTGCTGGAAGCCGGCACTGCGGTTGGCGCTGGGGTACGCCAGTGGGCGCACGTGCGTATGTTCTCGCCGTGGGAATACAACATGGACAAACGCGCGGCGGAAATTCTCGCGGTACATGGTTGGCAAGCCCCCAACCCCGATCTCTTCCCAACAGGCCAGGAAGTCGTTGATCGTTACCTCACGCCGTTGGCTACTACGCCGGAACTGGCTCCGCACATCCGCCTCAATGCTCGCGTCATTAAGGTAAGCAAACAGGGGCGGGATCGGATGAGGAACGCGCGGCGCGACGATGTGCCTTTCATCATTCGCTACATGGATGGCATCGAGGAACGCGAAGTGACTGCGCAGGCGGTGATCGACGCCTCCGGCACGATCGGCACACCGAACCCTCTTGGTGCATCCGGTATCCCAGCGCTCGGCGAACGCCGAGTCAGGGATAACGTCTTCTATGGCATGCCGGATGTGAGAGGCAGTCATCGCTCGCGTTATGCAGGGAAACGCGTCCTGGTGGTGGGCAGCGGCCACTCGGCATTTAACGTATTGACCGATCTTGCACGTCTGAATCAGGAAGCGCCAGACGGACAAGTTCACTGGGCGGTGCGTCGTCCGTCGCTGCAGCGTGTACTGGGTGGTGGGGAGAACGATCAATTGAAGGAGCGTGGCCGTTTGGGCCTGCGGATTGCCAAACTCGCCGAGGATGGCGCGCTCCGAGTGCACACCGGCTTTCATCTGGATCGTATCGAACGCACGGCCAGTGGCTTGATGGCGTGGAGCGGAGAAACGGTGCTCCCGCCAGTTGACGAAATCGTGGGGACCACGGGATTCCGTCCAGATCTCACGATTCTGGATGAAGTCCGCCTCGACTTGGATCCGGGAACCCAAAGCCCCTCGGCACTGGCGCCGCTCATCGATCCGAATCTGCACAGCTGCGGCACCGTACGGCCGCACGGCGCCGAGGAACTCAAACACCCCGATGCCAACCTCTATGTGGTGGGGATGAAGAGCTATGGGCGTGCGCCGACGTTCTTGATGCTCACCGGATACGAGCAGGTGCGTTCCGTCGTCGCCGCCATTGCGGGTGACTGGGAAGCTGCTCGGCGGGTAGAACTGGTTTTGCCGGAGACGGGCGTTTGCAGCACACAGTTCTCCGAGGAAGATGGCGATGCAACCTCTGGGTGTTGCGGTGGTCCAGCGCCCGTTGGCGTCGAGGCATGCTGTGTAGCAGATGCCGCCGCCAAGGCAGTGGGTGGCACTGGATGTGGGTGCCGAGCGACACCGGCGCCGTCGTGCGGAACGACCACTTTCAGCTGTCGGTGATTCGTCCATGCGGCAGCATCACGCGATCGTCGTACTGGGTGCGGGTCAGTGCGTGTATTGGGGCGTGCTCTACTACGCCTTCGCCGTGCTCCAGCTACCGCTTGCCACCACTTTAAACGCGTCGCCAGCGCAGATCGCTGGCACCTACTCCATCGGCCTCGCCATAACCGGGCTCACGGCACCGATCATCGGACGCTGGCTGGATCGTGGTGCCGGTGTGGCATTGATGCGTTATGGGTCGCTGATGGCGGCAGGACTGTTGCTTGCCTGGTCATGGGTCACGACATTGCCGGCGCTCTATCTCATCTGGGTCGGGCTCGGTGCGGCTATGGCGACGCTGCTGTACGAACCTGCCTTCGCCTTAGTACGCGAAGTCTTGTTGGACAATCATGCACGCGCACGCGCTATCGCAACAGTTACGATACTGGGAGGCTTGGCTAGCACAGTATTTCTTCCCGTGACGGCTGGCTTAGTTTCACGGTTGGAATGGCGGACCTCGCTAAGGCTGCTCTCTGTACTGATTCTGCTCACCAGTATCGTGATGGACCGCTTAGCGCTGCGACCATTGGCAGCACATCGAGTTCATGCAAAGGTGCTGCCTGGAACGGCGTCGGCAGTCGCTTTGCTTCGTGCGTCGAGGGTCTTGCCCCTTGGCTTCTGGCGACTACGTGCCGTCTTCTTCTGCAGCACATTGGCGAGCATGGCGCTCACTGTGCAATTGATTCCGACGCTGGTCGAACGAGGTGATTCGGATCAACTCGCTGCCGGCGTACTGGCGATGCTCGGGGTCATGCAGCTCCCCGGACGGATATTCGTGTTGTCGGGTCGCACATTACCCAGTGCGACATGGTTACTCGCTCTTCCGCTTCTACTGCAGGCCGCGGGGCTGCTGCTCCTGGTGTTCAAAGCTCCCCTGGTTGTCGCTTTCGTTGGCATGAGCGTGTTCGGTATTGGTGCAGGATTGAATACCCTAGCCAGACCGTTGGTCATTCAAGCACTCTACGGATGCATGAACGCCGGACGCCTCAACGGCGACCTCGCGCGCGCGCAACACCTCGCGCGGGCGATGGGCCCGATTTCGATCTCTTTAGTCTACCTTTGGGGTGGTCCCATCTTTGCGTTCGGTGGTGTAGCTTTCTTGCTCACCGCACTGGCTAGCGCGACGGCCCTCGGGCCTGTTATACCTTCGGCAGAACTAGAAAGAGCTGCCTGACCCAATTAGCCGGAGACATGGACGATGCGCCGCGATGACGACCTCATCAGACAACTTATGCTCGATCTGGAAAATGCCAGCAAACACGTTACGGATAACCATCCTGTCGATGGCTTCAAACGGGACGAGGTTGCCTATCATCTGGCTTTGATCGTGAAATCCGGCTACGCCGAGGGCAAGACCCTCTACGGGAGCACTGGCGGAGATCCGACGGTTCCGGCCGCCGTAATCGTCATGCGGCTCACGCCTAGTGGTCACGATTTCATAAGTACAGTTCGGGATCCCAAGATCTGGGGCAAGGTCAAGGAACGCGCAGCGAGTGTGGCCGGTGGCGTCACCCTAGAGATCCTCAAGCAACTGGGTTCTGCTGTAGTTAAGCAGCATCTAGGCCTGCCATAGCACCTATGTTTGAACATCCAAATTTTGATCAGTTCTTGTTTGACGATATTCCGCTGAACCGGGATCTCATCCTTATGGATGAAATATGGATGCACACGTACGAGCAGGAATGGCTAAAGCACTTCCGTGGAGAGGACGCTGATCTCTATCCCGGATATGTGAGCCACGTTGCGGCTCGGTCAGTAAGTGACAGTTGGTTAGAGCTTTCGTGGTACCCGAACATCTTCGATCGATTCCACGAAATTTCGGTATTCCTACCGAGAACAGCCTATGTCGCATGCGTCGGAAGTTGGCGCTACGACGAAGACCCCCATATTTTTGTTCGCACGGAATGGATCACCGAACTGCATGAACGGCCATTGGCAGCGTTTGCAATCGTCGACGCGATCGGGGTGAAGGATTTGCTGCGTGCAGGGAAGCTTGCAAGCGTGTCGCTGCGCCACCTGCGCGATCGCATAGACGATATCGCTGATTCTCACGCAGACTTTGCCTTCATATCATTTGCCGACAGCCTCTTGGTTAAGCAGGCTTGGTCCGTCGGCCACGTCGATAGCAACATCAAGTACACCTATTCACCGGAGGCACTTCTCCCGGTGGTATCCGAGCTACGCGATGCGTTCATGGAGATCCTCGGTGTACCGGCTTATGCGGTGATGACACAGGGCGTCAATGCATACGACGGGAGTACATCGCTGCACACGTCGCCGAAAGGGAACCACGTTTCTCTAGATACCCTTGGACTTCCGTTCGCACAACTTATGTCGATTGAAGAGGCTGCCAGGAAAGCCATCCGATCAAAGGCGCACCCGCCTGCCGAGCTGTATCTGGATGTCATGTTCTTTCGGTCGCTCAGAATGAAGCACGAGTTCGACAAAAAGAAGTTACCTGTCTATCAGTACCAGTCGCCGATGACGAAATCGTTCAACAGTGGATACGTGACAACGTCGCTCGATGAAATTCTTGGCCATTTGAAATGATGTGCTCTGCCTAGCACTCGGCAAACGACCAATCCATCCCATAGGTAGCGCACATGACATTTATCCTCAATCTGCTCCACAAGGACTTTTCTCTCATTGCCGGAGATAAGCAGGGAAATGCAGCAGGTCCGGGCACGATAAAGGTAGGTGCAACGACGATTCACCACAATGGAAAGTTGACAGTCGAGGGAATCAAGAAAATTTTCCTGACGGGAAATGGGCAGGTTGCGTTGGGATATGCAGGGAACACTGGCGATCATAATTATGTGCAGGCCTTTGCCAACACCGATACAGGTGAAGAGGCCATCCGATGCGTTCGCCAGCACATGGATTCGTTCTTCCGCTTCGACTGCCGCGATTTATTTCTGAATAGTGAACCTCGGATGGAAAATAGTGCGCTGATATCGTTCTTCGATGACGAGAAATCCGCCTATTGGACGGCCTTGAGTTTTTTCACGCAGTTTTCCAGTCACATGAACCTTAGCGCACGACGACAGAACCCCAGCCCTACCTTGATTCACATCGGATCAGGCAGTACGCATTTCGAGGAGTCGGTCGGTCTTGATTCCATCAATAAATTCATCGAGGACGTGAAGAATGGCGCCTCACTGGATGTGCAACTGGAATGGTTCCGCGAGGCTTTTTACAAAGTGAGCGCAGTCGCTCCGGGTTGCGGCACCAACTTTGATGCGGTGCTCTCGACACGTGAGAGTCCGGAGTTTCGCTACGTGCGCCGTGGCGGGAGCCAATAAATCACTTCGTAGAGCGATCGGTGCTTGTCGAACCATCCTTGCGCACGGTTACGGAGCTCCGCAGCTGATGATCTCGCCATCCTCTTTGGTGAAGGGTTTCGTGATCGGCGGAAGGATGTCGAGTACGACTTCGGAGGGGCGACATAACCGTGTGCCACGTGGTGTCACCACAAAGGGGCGGTTGATCAGGATCGGATGCTTCAACATGGCATCGATGATGGTGTCATCGGTGATCCCGATCTCGCCCAATCCTAGCTCAGCGAAGGGGGTTCCTTTTTCACGCAAGGCTTCGCGCGGTTTCAGCATGGCTTCGTCGATAAGCCTGATCAGTTGTTCGCGGCTCGGCGGCGTCTTGAGATACTCGACCACCGTAGGCTCGATGTCCGCATGGCGGATCAGGGCCAACGTATTACGCGAGGTGCCGCAATCCGGGTTGTGATAGATCGTGGCGGTCATCGGCGTCGCAGTACTCATCGTCAGCAGGCTCCACTGGCACAGCAGCTGGTCTTGGCCAGTTCCACTACGATCGGAGTCGGCGTGACTTCTTCGGTCACGCCGGCAGCCACCAACAAGGCATGCGCCTCGGCCACACCTTTGCGCTCGCTGTAACGATCAACCAGGTAGTCGCTACGATCGCGGACCATCAAGGTGAACTTGAACAGCTCCTCCATGACGTCGACCACCCGATCATAGAAGGCCGACGGTTTCATGCGACCGTTGTCGTCGAACTCCTGCCAGGCCTTGGCGACTGACGACTGGTTCGGGATGACCACCATGCGCATCCAGCGGCCAAGTACGCGCAGCGCGTTCACGACATTGAAGGATTGCGATCCGCCACTGACTTGCATCACCGCGAGGGTGCGTCCCTGCGTCGGGCGCACGCTGCCGTCTTCCAGTGGCAGCCAGTCGATTTGATTCTTGAACACGCCGGTCACGGCACCGTGTCGTTCGGGACTGACCCATACTTGGCCTTCGGACCACAGCGACAGCGCACGCAGCTCCTGCACCTTGGGATGCGAGTTGGGCACACTGTCCAGAATGGGCAGCTCGTGCGGATCGAACACACGCGTCTCAGCGCCGAACTGCCGCAGAATGCGCTCGGCTTCCAACGCCAGCTTGCGGCTGAACGACTGGGGTCGCAGCGAGCCGTACAGGATCAGGATGCGCGGCGGATGGCTGGAGTCTGCCGGCAGCGCCAGTTTGGCCAAGCTTGGCGTTTCCAGCACATCGGCCGCAATGTGGGGCAGATCCTGCATCGTCATGGGTACGGTTCCTGTTGCTTTGATTAAATGATTCTATCATTATGGAAATATAGAATTCAATCCGAGACCGTCATGCATCCGTGCCGCGTTCTGTTCATCTGCACGGGCAATTCCGCCCGCAGCATCCTGTCCGAAGCGACCCTCAACCATCTGGGCAAAGGCCGTTTCGAAGCCTTCAGCGCCGGCAGTCAGCCGACTGGCCGCGTCAATCCCTATGCGATCGAAGAGCTCAAGGTTCTTGGTATTCCCACCGAAGGTCTCAGCAGCAAGTCCTGGGATCGCTTTATGGGGGAAGGTGCGCCGCCGCTGGATATCGTGATCACCGTCTGCGACAACGCCGCGAATGAGACGTGCCCGGTGTTCTTCGGCGATTTCGTGAAGGCCCACTGGGGCCAGCCCGATCCGGCGGCCGCTCAAGGTGCCGGCGCTGCGGTCGAGGCCTTCCGGCTTGCCCACACGCTCGTGCTTTATCGAGTCACCGCGTTGGTGAACCTGCCAGTGGAAACGATGAGCCGGGACGAGTTGAAGCAGGCGCTGGATCACATCGGCACCATCACCGACGCTGAAGAGGAACACGCATGAACCAGGTGTCTGCCGAAGTGGTCACCGCCGATGCGGATATGGCCAGTGGAACCCGCATCGGCTTCTTCGAGCGCTACCTCACGGTCTGGGTCTTGCTGTGCATCGTGGCGGGCACGGTCCTTGGCCACTGGTTACCGGGCACCTTTGAAGCCTTGGGAGGCATGCAGGTCGCCCAAGTCAATCTGCCGGTGGCGGTCCTCATCTGGCTGATGATCATCCCGATGTTGCTGAAGATCGACTTCGGCGCGCTCGGTGGCGTGCGCCGCCAATGGAAAGGCATCGGCGTCACACTCTTCATCAACTGGGCCGTGAAGCCGTTCTCGATGGCGCTCCTGGGATGGATTTTCATCCGCCACGTCTTCGCCGGCTACCTTCCTGCCGCTCAGCTCGACTCCTACATTGCCGGCCTGATCCTGCTGGCCGCGGCACCGTGCACGGCGATGGTGTTCGTGTGGAGCAACCTTTGCCACGGCGAACCGAACTTCACGCTGAGCCAGGTCGCCTTGAACGACACGATCATGGTGGTGGCGTTCGCGCCCATCGTGGCGCTGCTGTTGGGCATTTCCTCGATCACGGTGCCCTGGAACACGCTGCTGTTGTCGGTGCTGCTCTACATCGTGGTGCCCGTGGCGATCAGCGTGGTGCTGCGCCGCTGGGTGCTTTCACGAGGCGGCGAGGTGCAACTGCAGAAGTTGCTTCATCGCCTGGGACCGGCCTCCCTGTTCGCGCTACTGGCGACCCTCGTGCTGCTGTTTGGTTTCCAGGGTCAACAGATCTTGGCCCAACCGGCGGTGATCGCGATGCTGGCCGTGCCGATCCTGATCCAGGTGTATTTCAACTCTGGACTGGCCTACTTGCTCAACCGTCGATTCGGCGTGCCCCATTGCGTGGCCGGCCCCTCGGCGCTGATCGGCGCAAGCAATTTCTTCGAGTTGGCCGTCGCCACCGCGGTGGGTCTGTTCGGGGTGCACTCCGGTGCCGCGCTGGCCACCGTGGTCGGCGTCTTGATCGAAGTACCGGTGATGTTGTCGGTAGTTCGGATCGTCAACGGCAGCAAGCGCTGGTACGAAGCGCCACAGACTTGATCGGAGCATCGTTATGCAAGGTCACTACAACGTGTTGTTCGTATGCACCGGCAACTCGGCGCGCAGCATTCTGGCCGAAGCGACGGTTCACCACTTTGGCCGCGATCGCTTTCATGGCTACAGCGCCGGAAGCCAGCCCAAAGGCTTCATCTACCCCCAAACACTGGACGTGCTCAAGGCCGTGGATCTACCCATTGACGGGCTGCGCAGCAAGAGCTGGGCCGAGTTCACGACACCGGAGGCTCCGGTGATGGATTTCGTGATCACCGTATGTGACCAGGTGGCCGGCGAGGTTTGCCCCGCGTGGCCGGGTGCGCCGATCACCGCACACTGGAGCATCCCCGATCCGGCCAAGGCACAAGGCGATGAGGTCACCGTGTACAAAGCCTTTGTGCTGGCCAGAAATCTGCTGCAGCAACGGATCAGCTTGCTGCTCAACTTGAACATGGCGGCTCTGGATCGGCTCGCGCTATCAAGTCGGCTCGATGCGATCGGAAAGGCACCCAGCAACACCACGACCGGCTGATCCGGTAATGAGCGCAGGCATTACACTGCCGACGAAGACCACCTCACACCGTTCTGAGACGGCTACCCGCATCATGCAGACCAAACAAGTCCTCACGATCCTTTCGGCGCTCGCTCAAGAGTCGCGGTTGGCGGTCTATCGGCTGCTGATCGAGCATGCCCCGGACGGTCTTGCCGCGAGTGTGATTGCCGAAAAGCTGGGCCTTCCCAACGCCACACTCTCCTTTCATCTGAAAGAGCTGTCGCATGCCGGCCTTGTGACCAGCCAGCAGCGTGGACGCTTCATCTACTACGCCCCCGTGATCGAGGCCATGAACGATCTGATCGGCTATCTCACGGACCACTGCTGCAGTCAGTCCGATAGCAGCTGTAGCGTCGACAAGACGTCGTGCAAGCCGTCAACGGCTACCACCAAATCGCGGGGCAAAGTCCGAACAGCCTGATGGACAGGATCCGACGGCCGTTATCTGCAGCAGGACTTCTGCTGCTGGATCGGCGGACACGGCACGCTCCCGTAAGAGCAGAACACGCAGCAATCACCCGACTTCGGGCGGAGCAGTTCGCCGCAACCCACGCAGTCGTAGAAGAACTGGCACGCATCGGTCGGCATGGTCTCGGTGGCCTGATGGCCGCAATGCGGACAGGTCAGCGTGCTGCGCAGTTCAATTTCCATGCATAGGGCATCCGAAATGGGTTGTGTCATAGGAGCCATGTCATCAGCTTGGGCTCAATATGCGGCCATGCGAGTGCGAGAACCAGCACCAGGCTTGCGAGACCCATGAGCCCCAAGGTTGAATTGGCCAGTCTTGCCTTGCGCTTCACGGACTGTCTCCATAGCCACAGCCATGTTCCCCCAACGGCAACTACCGCCAGAACGGTCAGCCATACATGCGCACCGGCCAGCCACCCCAATAGGCCACCCGCGATCGCCGTCGCGGCGACAGCCGGAAAAGCCAGGGGCAGCAGGCAACAGGCACCACAAGCGATTACAGCCGTCGCCGATGTGGCCGTTGCGACCCCGGCTATTCGTGCGGCTTTTACGGGGCTGACAGGCACCGAACAAGTCCCGCAGCATTCCGTAGCGCCTGTCGCCGATTGGTCGCCTTGAAAAGGAGCCAACAGTGCATCCGCCTTTTGAGAAGCGTGGGCCGGCACAGTGATGTCGAGGCGGACTTCCGTGCTGCTGTTGGCGACCCTGAATTCCAGGAAGGCGCAGCATTCTTGCTCACGTGACACCAACGCTTCGACGTCGCGTCGCGCGGCCGGACCATAAGTCAGCATCAGCGTGGTCCCCTGGCGTTGGGCACGGCGCAGATGCTTCCGGTTCAATTCCGCAATCCAGGTGAGGCGCTCTTGAAACGCGCGCCCTTCCAGCGAGCAAGAAGATCCGAGGGTAGCTGTGTCAGTCATGAGGTTCATTTCCCGTGGAATGGCGTTACCCTATTCCTTCAAGTAACTTGAAGTTCAAGCCCCTATGAGCACGGAAATGAAGATCGGGCGCCTGGCAAAGGCTACTGATACGACGACTCCAACCATTCGCTACTACGAGGACATCGGCCTGTTGCCGACAGCCTCTCGTCAGCCCGGTAGCCAGCGTGTCTACGGGGAGGCTGATGTCCGCCGCCTGACCTTCATTCGCCGCTGCCGTGATTTCGGCTTCCCGATTGACAAGGTGCGGCTGCTGGTCTCGCTGGTGCAGAACCGTGAACGTTCATGCTCGGAAGCGCGTGATCTCGCCTTCGCACATCTGGTGGAGATACGGCAAAAGCTCGCTGAATTGCAGGAACTTGAACACAGCATCGCTTCCTTTGTGGACAGCTGCGATCAATCCTGCGCAGGAGGATCGGGAGCTGACTGCGTGATGCTGGAAGAGTTGGCCCATGGCAACGCGCCCTTGCGGATCCAACCGCAGCGAACAGCCTGCTGCGTAAAACCCGAAGTGAACAGGACCGCCAAATGACCCGTATCGCCTTGGTCTACGCTGCCGCAGCCTTGGCCGAAATTGCCGGGTGCTTCGGGTTCTGGTTGTGCCTTCGGGAAGGCAAATCTCTGTGGCTCCTGCCGGCATCACTCGTGTCACTGGCCGCATTCGCGTGGTTGCTGACGCTCTCGGAAAGCAATGCTGCGGGGCGTGCCTTCGCTGCCTATGGTGGCTTCTACATCGTGGCGTCGATCTTGTGGTTGTGGCGAGTCGAGAATGTTCGACCCGACCGATGGGACGTTGTCGGCGCAGGTATCTGCCTGCTGGGCGCGGCCATTATCCTGTTCGCACCACGCCATGCGGTGACCGGCTGAAGAAGTGTTCTGGCCCGAGCGCCTCGGCGTACACCTGGTTCGTCGACAACGGCGCCCCTCGTGACGGTCTTCGAACGACGCTGGATTTTTAACGGGACCATGGCATGTGCCTGCACGGATAGGCACACCTGCTTATTGCTTCGCGGTGATCGACGTCACCGTGCTATTCATGCCATCAGGATGCAGGCCGAACTGCACCGTGTCGCCGACTTTCACGCGCTTCAGAAGATCGGGCGACGCCACCTTGAACGGCATGGTCATCGCTGGCCAGCCGATCGCGGCAATCGCTTCGTGCTGGAGCGTGATGGTGCCATTCGCTGTGTCAATCGCCTTGACCACACCGACACCCTGCACATCGGCGGGTTTGGACTCATGCATTCCGGCCATGCCAGGCATGTTGGGATCCATCTGCTGAGCGGCGACCACGCTGGAGGTGGCGATCAGAGCACCGGTGAGTGCGAAGGCGAGGAGATGCTTCTTCATGGGTCAGTTTCCTTCAGTGGGTAGAGAGGTGGGGCTCGTTCTGCCGGCCTTGCGCAGCCGGTAACGAATCAACAGGCGGAACGCGGCAGGCAGGGCGAGCATGGTCAACAACGGCGCGGTAAGCATGCCGCCGATCATCGGTGCGGCGATGCGCTGCATGACTTCAGAGCCGGCACCGTGGCCGAGCAGGATCGGAAACAGGCCAGCGAGGATCACCGCGACGGTCATCGCCAGCGGGCGCACGCGCTGCACGGCGCCTTCGCGAATAGCTTCATCCAGTGCGTCAAAGCCCGCTTGCGGATCGCGCGCGAGTTGTCGATCCCAGGCATGACGCAGGTACAGCAGCATCACCACACCGAACTCGGCGGCGACGCCGGCCAGCGCGATGAAGCCGATGATAGTGGCCACCGACACGGCGTGACCGAGCAACCAGATCAGCCACAGACCGCCCACCAACGCCAGCGGCACACTGGCCATGATCAGCGCCGCTTCGCTCACGCGCCGGAAGACGGCGTAGATCAGCAAGAAGATGATCACCAGCGCGATCGGCACCACCAGCTTGAGCCGCTGCATGGCGCTGGCCAGATACTCGAATTGCCCAGACCAGGCCACGGTGGTGCCTGGTGGCAGTTTCACCTGCTGTGCCACCGCGCGTTGCAGATCCGCGACCACCCCGCCGAGGTTGCTGCTCGCCGTGTCGACATAGACATACGTGGCTAACTGGCCGTCCTCGCTTTTCAGCATCGATGGCCCCGCCTCGATCTTGATGTCGGCCACCTGACTCAGCGTGAGCTGGGCGCCGTTGGCAGCGACAATCGGCAGCTGCCGCAAGGCTTCGACCGAGTCACGCTCAGCGCGCGGGTAGCGCACCACGATCGGATAGCGTTCGCGTCCCTCGACCGTCTGGTCGATCGGATCGCCGCCAACCACGGTCGCGATCAACTGCTGCAGCTGCTGTTGGGACAGCCCATAACGTGCTGCCTCATCACGACGGATATGCACATCGACATAACGGCCGCTGGTCGGACGCTCGGCAATCGCTGAGCTGACGCCGGGCACCGTCTTCGCCACCGTCTCGATGCGGTCGGCCACGGTTTGCAGCGTCGCCAGATCGGTGCCCAGGACCTTGATGCCGATCGGACTCTTGATGCCGGTGGAAAGCATGTCGATGCGATTGCGGATCGGCGGTACGAACAGGTTCGTCAGGCCCGGCACATGCACGGCCTTGTCCAGCTCCGCCTTGATCTTGTCCATCGTCATGCCGGGCCGCCACTGATCCTTCGGCTTGAAGGTGATGGTGGTCTCGAACATCTCCAGCGGTGCCGGGTCGGTAGCCGTGTCAGCACGACCCGCCTTGCCGAACACGTGGTCGACTTCGGGCACGGTCTTGATCATGCGATCGGTGAGCTGCAGCAGCTGCGAGGCCTTGCCGGCGGATAGCCCCGGCAGCGCCGTGGGCATATACAACAGCGTGCCTTCGTCCATCGCCGGCATGAATTCACTGCCGAGTCGGCTCAGCGGCACGATGGCGGTGAGCAACAGCACGCCGGCCAGCAACAGCGTCGCTTTCGGATAACGCAGCACCGCTTCGAGGATCGGTCGATAGCCATGCATCAAGCCGCGATTGAGCGGGTTGGCGCGCTCGGCTCGGATGCGGCCGCGCACCAGATAACCCATCAGCACCGGCACCAGGGTCACTGCCAGTCCTGCTGCGGCGGCCATCGAGTAGGTTTTGGTGAAGGCCAGAGGCTTGAACAGCTTGCCTTCCTGGCCTTGTAGCGCAAACACCGGCACGAAGGACAGCGCGATCACCAACAGGCTCACGAACAGCGCCGGCCCCACCTCGGCGGTGGACTCGGCGATCAGCGACCAGCGTGCGGCTCCTTGCGGCTCGCGCCCATCGTTTGCCTCGCGCCAATGTTCCAGATGCTTGTGGGTGTTCTCGATCATCACGATCGCCGCATCGACCATCGCGCCGATCGCGATCGCGATGCCACCGAGTGACATCAGGTTCGCCGATACGCCTTGCAGGTTCATCACGATGAAGGCGGTCAGCACGCCCAGCGGCAGGGTGATCACCGCGACCAGCGCGGAACGCAGATGACCGAGGAACAACACGCAGACCAGCGCCACGATCAGGAATTCTTCCAGCAGCTTGCCCCACAGGTTTTCCACCGCGGCATCGATCAGCCGTGAGCGATCGTAGGTGGGTACGATCTCGACGCCGGCCGGCAGGCTGCGCTGCAGTTCCGCCAGCCGTGCTTTCACGGCGGCAATGGTGGTCTTCGCGTTCTTGCCCGTGCGCATCACGATGATGCCGCCGACCACTTCGCCTTGGCCGTCCAGTTCGGCAAGGCCGCGACGGAACGTCGGCCCTCGCCGCACCGTCGCTACATCGCGCAGCAGCACCGGCACACCGCCGGCGTTGGTGGTGATCGGCACGTTTTCGAAGTCCACGCGGCTCTTCAGATAGCCTTCGCTGCGCACCATCAGTTCCGCTTCGCCCTGTTCGATCACCGAGCCACCGTTGGCGCCGTTCGCGCTGCGTACCGCATCGACCAGCTGCGCCACGGTGATCCCGCGCGCCGCCAGCGCCTGCGGATCGGGCACGATCTGCCACGCCCGTTCCATGCCGCCCAAGGTGGCGACCTCGGCAACATTCGGCACGGTCTTCAACTGATAGCGCAGGAACCAGTCCTGCAGCGCGCGCAGCTGGCCGAGGTCGTGCTTGCCGGTGCGATCGATCAGCGCGTATTCGTAGATCCAGCCGAGTCCCGTCGCATCGGGGCCAAGCGCGGGCGTCACGCCGGCCGGCAGACGATCGCGGGCCTGGCTCAGATACTCCAGCACGCGCGAGCGCGCCCAATACAGGTCGGTGCTGTCGTCGAACAGCACGTCGACGTAGGAGTCGCCAAAGAACGAAAAGGCGCGGACGGTCGTCGCGCCCGGCACCGACAGCATGGTGGTGGCCAGCGGATAGGTGACCTGATCCTCGACCACCTGCGGCGACTGGCCCGGGTAGCTGGTGCGGATGATCACTTGGGTGTCGGACAGATCGGGCAGCGCGTCGACCGACGTGTGCAATGCGGAAAACACGCCGACAGCCGCCAGTGCCAGCGCGGCCAGCAGCACGAATACGCGATGGGCGATTGCCGCACGAATCAGGGCGGCGATCATGGTTTGCCTCCCATCGGCATGCCCTGCATCGGCGCACTCGTCGCCGGTGCCGGCGCCGGTTTGACGGAGGTGTCATTCAACCGTTCCAGCGCACCGGATAGGCTCGCCTCCGAATCGATCAGGAATTGGCCCGAGACCACGACCTTTTCGCCGCCCGTGAGGCCGTCGAGAATTTCCGTATAGCCGCCGGCCGCACGCCCGATGCGCACCGATACAGCACGGAAGTGGCCATCTCCCTCGGCAAGGATGACTCGCGTGTGGGTGCCCGTCGCGATCAGCGCGTCGTCCGGCACCACCGGCACGGCCGCGTCCGGCGTCGGATTGAGTTGCACGGTGGCGAACATGCCCGGACTCAAGGCACCGTCGGGATTGGCGAGCACGATACGGGCGCGCTGGGTACGCGTCATCGCATCCACCTCCGGCAGCAAGGTTTCCACGGTGCCGTGGAACGATCGACCCGGCAGTGCATCGACCGTGACCATCACCGGCGTGCCGCTGCGCACCGTGCCGGCTGCCGCTTGCGGCAAGGCAGCCTCGATCCACACGGTGGACAGGGCATTCACCGTCATCAAGGTCTGACCGGCAGTGACGCGCTGGCCTTCACGCACGTCCAGCGTCGTGACGACACCTGCCTGCGGTGCATGCAGAGTGATCGCCGCCCCCGCGCCATGACGCGACGACTGAATATCGGCAGGCGTCAGGCCCAGCACCTGCAGGCGTCCCCGTGAAGCCGCGCGAAGGTCTTTTGCGTCGGTCGACTGCACGTGCTGAAGCGCATCGTATTCGGCCAGTGCACTGCTCCATTGCGGTGCCAGCAGTTCAGCCAGCGGCTCACCCGCTTTGACCACGGTGTACGGTGCGCGCACCTCCAGCTTGCTCACCACCGCATCGACACGGGCGCTGATGGTGGTGGCTTGGCGCAGATCCCAGGTGATCGTGCCCGGCACCCGGATCGCCGACGTCAACACGCGCCGCTCCACCAAGGCGGTGCGCACACCCAGATTCTGCACCGTCGCTGGATCGATCCGAACGACATTCTTGGCGGTGCCTTCATCGGCGTACTTGGGCACCATCTGCATGCCCATCGGCGACAGGCCAGGCTTGTCGAAGTGCTGCTGCGGCACCATCGTGTCGTACCAGTACAGGACTTTTTTACCGCTACCTTTCGGCGAGGATGCAGCGGTACTGGCCGGCGCAGTGATCGACGCCGACTGGTGGCGGCCGCCGAAGTAGCCGATCAGGAGCAGCATGACCGCCAGCAACGCGAGGGCAAGCATCATCAGTGCGCGTTTCATGGCGTCGTCTCCGAAGTGGGTAACAGGTAGGCCAGTGCTGCCCAGGCACGGCCGTACTCGGCTTGCATGCGGGCGTAGTCGGTGTGGTGCGCGATCTCGTCGCGACGGGCATCCAGCAAGGGCTGGATGTCACCGCCGCCGCGATACGCGGCGAGCGCCAGGGCCGCGCGGTCATTGGCCAGCGGGAGCAATTCATCGCGGTGTCGGCGCACTTGCTCGCCGAGTGATTCCCATTGCGCCCAGGCGGACTGGATAGCCGCAGCCTGCTCGCGGCGTGCGTCATCGTGTTCGGCGTGAACCGCATCGAGATCGGCCGCACGGGCGGAAATGCCCCGATCCTGCCGGTTACGCGTGAACAGCGGCAGGCTCACCCCGACCTGCAGCGACACCATGTCGGACAAGCCCCGCACACGGGAGCCGTAGCTCATGCCGATGTTCCATTCGGGGTGCTTGTCGGCACGAGCGACGGCAAGAGCCGCCTCGGCAGCCTGTTCGCGAGCCGGCCACCCCAACAGATTGCCTTGACGATCCAAACTGGCCAGCAAGGACGTTTCGTCATACGGCAGCACGGCAAAGTCCGGTGCATCCGCCAGCGACTGATCGGTCGGTGAGCCCAGCCAGCGCTCAAGGCTCGCGCGAGCCTGCGTTTCACGTGCGTTTGCCTCGTCGATGCGGTTCTCCAGATCGAGGGCCGACATGCGAACGGCCAATACTTCCGTCGCGCTACCGGTGCCACCCCGCAGTCGCGCTTTCGCGATAGCCACGTCCTGCGCCCATGCCTGACGCATGGACTGCAGCATCATCGCTTCGTGGTGCGCACCCCAGGCGGTGATCCAGGCATCCGCTACCTGTTTCTGAACCGACAAGGCGGTCGCTACTTCCGACGATGCGGCCAACTCCGCATTGGCACTGCCCATCGCCCGTTCGGCCTGGCGCTTGCTGCGCGATGGAAGGGCCTGGCTGATCCCGACGGTGCGCATGGTCATGCTGTCACCGCCGGCCGTGAACGCACCCGGTCCCTGGACAGCCAGATTGTCGATACCGACAGTGAGCTGAGGATCGGGCAAGGCACCCGCACGGGCAGCTTCCTGCTGGGCCGATTCCGACTGAGCGCGACGCGCCACCAGCATCGGTGCGCGCTCGATTGCCTGATGTAGGGCCGCATCGAGCGTCAGTGCGGCAGGCTCTACCGCCCAAACCGGTGAAACAATAATTAGTGCTGCAGCCAACGGCAGCCAACGCATGTATCGCGCCGAAGTGGCGCGAACACCAAATAGAGAGGGAAACATGTTGAGCTCCAATCGAAAACCAACACAGCCGTGTACACACGGCCGATGGACGGCTAACGATCGGGGTCTAAATCAACAGGGAACAGAACCGCAACGTGGGCGGTGGATCAGGGCGATGCAGGGCGGTGTTTGGCAAGGCGACCTGATGAGGCGCTTGCGCGATGATTCCCAGCAATGAAGGTGATGCGGAGGCGAGCAGAAGCGGAGGAACCGTCGGCAGACTGGCATCATGCGCAGACACAGTAGTGCTGGCGCAGTGCTGGGCGCAGCGCGGATCCGTACTAGCGTGATGTGAGGCCGGTGTCTTCGCTGTAGAGCTCATACCCATGCCCGCACAATCACCCGTCATGACGACGTTCGTCGGCGCCGCAGGCAACGTACAAACATAGGCCGCCATGGCCAACTGCTGGAACAACAGGCAAAACAGCACGATCCCCGTCCAAAGGACCCGGCGGCGACGGCTGATATGGAAGTGCTTGCGCATGGCGGGGCCATCTTAACCCAGCTGGAGGTGGGTCCAGTCAAGTATGACCATGGGCCGTCGTATTGCACGATCTACGGCTGTGGCGGCTGGCCGAAGGCCGCCAGTCGACTACGTTCAGTGCTCTTGGCGAGCATGGTCAATTGCTGTGGCGATGCCGGGCAGGCGGCTGGCTAGCACTTTGCAACAATCGTACGCAGTGCTACCAGCTCATTGGTGGTAATCAACTCAAACCGAGTCTTGCGCTCCACCACGTTCCCGAACTCTGCGTTGAACTCAAGGCCAAATTTCGAAAGAAATTTTGGATCGGTCAGCTTAAGAACGACGATGAGTGCTTGCTTAAAGTCTTCTTCACTTCCCTCGTGGGGGAGCGCCCGGACACCAGAGACCGCAGCAACCTCTAGGCTTTTTGGCATCTCTACAGCTCCTCGCCCAGCAATCAACGAGTCGATATCAATGGTGGGACGCATTCGTCTCATACCTTCTTTCAATCGACGTAGATCTTGCTCAGCCTGACGCGCATGAGCTAGTACAAATCGGAGCTCGGTTCTGAGCGCCATGTCTTCAACACTGTCTAGCGTTTGATCAACGCTTTGACTCACCTTGCCGGGCGCTAAAGCGGCCTGTTCCTGTTCCCGCACGCGTACATATTCGAGAAGAGTCGTGTCCTTACGGATCGTCGTTGCAGTAGGGCCAGTCCAATTGGACGGCATGCGCCGTGCCTTCACATCCAAAGCACGGCGAGCACTTACGTACTCCTCCACACGTGGTGGCTTGATCAATACGGGTGAGCGCCGGTAGCTCACTTCGGCATCAGGAAGCCCTTCCTTGATGATCGCGCGCGCCTTACCATTCGCGATGTCGTTGCAGGCTTCAGTTAGACGATCGAGTGTGCCGTTTCGTTCCTTGGGCCTGACTAGCTTGTCGGCCGCTTCCCGCAGCCTCGTCATAATCAGCGTAGAGAGCAACTCACTCATCATCTGTTACTCCTGGGATGCGAAATTTCTGGGGACCGGTGTGCGCGAGTTCTTCGAGCCAATGCGAGGCACTTGGCACGGCGGACAGCGATGATGTGCCATCAATCAGAGAAGAAACCTCCGTAGTTGAAAGATCTTGGTCCATTAGGAGCATGGCAAACTGGTCCAGTGCGATCTTTCTCAAGGTCGGATGTAGGCGAAAAAAAAGGTCCACTTTGTTTTCGTGACGAACAATTTCAAGAAGCATTGCATCGCGCATTTCCCTAATACCAACAGCGGGGAGAAAACCCTCGACACGCTTAGCACCTTCTATAAGCCCAGTGAAAAGGGAGAGATGATGGGTCTCTTGAAGAACAAATCCCATTTTTTCAACATCCGGGGAGATAAAAGCCACTTCCATCTTCGAACCTTCCGCCGATGATCCAGTTGGATTTTCTTTCATCCACTCAATGAGATCTGCTTCTGCTTTCTTCACATAGTGGAACTGCGCCTCCCACTGCTGAAGCACGTTATCCACAAATTCTTCTTGTTTGGCGATCTCCGCACCGAGGGCTCGAGTCGCCAGACCTTCGCGGCGCATCCTGTACAGCTGCTCTCTCAGTTCCGTAACCTTTTGCTGATTCAAGACAAGCTCAGCCATCAGGCCGTTCAGCACCAACTCAAGCCCCGCCAAGAAAGGAACTCCCGTAACATTAAATTTGCACAAGCTGCACGCCTTGGTGCGCCACACGCCCGCTGCGGCACAATTTTGCCCTGGACATATGCCGTCAACGCGCATATCAAGAAATGGTGTCTGCTCGCCGATAAGCTCTCGGAGCAATCCAATTGCAAGCGTCGGCTGGTCACTGCGATTGAACAAATGGGCTAGGAAACGCTCTTGCTCCTCATGAGTCATCGCCAGCAATGCTTCGCGGGTCGGGCGGCGGAGCTCAAAAGACTTCTCCATCGCGTTCGCGACGCGCTGGTTGGAGATATCCTCGTAATACCACGTCATGGCTAGACTGGAGTGCCCCACGAGGAGCCTTACGATCTTCGGGTCGACACCCATATTCAGAAGTCGCGTCACTCCCGTAACGCGCAACGCATGTATGTCATAAACCGGCTCGCCGCTTGGTCGAAAGAAGCGGATGCTCGTGTTGCTGAGGAGGTTGTATTTAGCCTCCACATGCTTCAACAATGCACGGAAGTAGTCTGTCAGTAGACCACTGCTGATCGGGCGATGATTGTGCCGCGACGGATCCCGGAAGATTGGGTAAACCCATATTGGTTCGACAGCAGCTGCCCGCTCTTCTCTATTGTCACCACGGTCAGATACTGGCGCAGAAATTGGGTTGTAGGTAGTTTGCCAGTCGATCAGTGCTTGTACGTTCGTTGCAACGCCAGCGAGCAGCCACGGAAACGTATAATCGCGCCCCGTTTTATTCGTATTGACGAACATACCGAGCCCCGGCTCGTCGCGAAGCGGCGATAACGAGACACGCTGAATGAACCCTTGATTGCGCCCACGCTCTGCCGTAGCGCGGGTATTTGGCTGAAGCTGCAACGTCGCTAAGTCTAACGTGAATTCATCACCCTCGCCTGAATCCAGAAAGCGTCCCTGCTTGTTGCGCAAGGGAATCTGTAGCATCACGTCCATGAGCACAGCCAAACCTGGCCACCACACGGAAATTAACTCGCCTGACTCTGGGCAGGCTACCAATCGATAGTCAAGCGGATGTCCGGTGAATGAGTGCACACGCTCACGACTGAAAGCGAAGTCTCTAGCGCGATTCTCCTCTATAAGTAAGTCGAGAATCTCCATGTCGACTGCGCGGCGAGTGGTACTACTCGGCCTGCTATCCGAACCTCGCCTGCTGATCGAAATTAACTGGTTACTGACGGGACACAAGAGATCGTCGTTACCTACATCTATCGCAGCGATCTTCCAGACCCTCTTCAAAGTTGAGAGCGTTGCTCGTTGCATCATTCGCGGGACCTGATGCAAAACCATGAAACTCAATAGATTATTTACACTATCTTTCTCGTGAAGAGCTGCAAGTAACTTGGGTGAAATATCTGCAGGATGCGCAGGTACCTTGTCATCTTCGAGAGACGATAGGAAGAACAGCCAAACGGCGATGTGATTGTTCACTGCCGTTGCGCTCTTCCCAGCGACCGCTGGAAAGATGCGCCGAAGTTCATCGACGTGAGACTGAAGATTCGGTCCGACGTCAAAATTGGATCGAACATAGCGTGCATAGGGACTTATAGGGGCGCTGCGGTCGTCGACCCAGTCCCATAGCACGGCCCCTTGGTTTAGTTTTGCAGGTGCTGACTGGATAACCAAATCGGCCAGCGTCTGTAGCTGATGAGCATCCAAGCTGCCAGATTTAAGGCGCGCAGCTTCAATCTTCCACACGGCAGAGAGAATCACCTCTTCGACCTGATGTTTCACTAAATCTTTTAGATACTTGATGGACCCGGCAGCAACCCTGCCATAGGCAAGGCCTGGAGCAATTAGGTTATAGGTAATGATCAGGAGCGAGGCCCGCTCCCGGCCACCCTTACGCGAAATGGACTCGACGCGACGGAGCGTTTCTTCACCTACTGCCCGCAGTTCAATAGGCCGAATCCATGTTTCTACAAAATGACGATATCGCCGTGGAAGGAGCTCGGATCCGCGTCGCATCACGGTCGTCGGAAAAAGCAGAACATTACGTTCAGCCAACCACATCGCAAACCATACGAGCGTCAGCGGGCGGCGAGTACCCGAAGTGTTGACTCCATGGGCACCCTTACGAATCGGGTCGAGAAACCATTGCACTAACGGGCCGCATACCCGGTTTAGGAACTCCTCACTAGAATTGCTGGCTTCCACCAATTCGAGGACACGAAGGCTGGCTACAAGATATAGGCCGCTCAGCTTTTGAGCCCAGCCCATTGTTCGAATGTCGGAAGCAATCATTGTGATCGCCACCTTCCTTTGTACGACGTACGGTTCGTTGACAATATGCCACGCAGGTTCGATGGTCCGCTCTCGTTGCTGGTAACCCTTTAATAGCCCGTTTGCGGACACTGCGGCTTGGATCGCTGATGTGCTGCAATAGGTACCCGAAATAGTGGATTTTCCAGCATTAATGCGCCCGATCAACAGCGCTTCTGGAGACGCTTGGTTGGCGATCTTTAATGGGCGCGACATGTGAGCTGAACCGGGCTTCTTGACGTCACTCGAGGGCTGTAAGAAGAACTTGAGCACTGCCGCGTCGTGCTCGTCTGCGTATGCGCGCACAAGAGCCTGCATTTCTAGCCAAGGAATTTCACGCATCAATACGAAGTGATCGGTGCAAGCGCAAACCAACTTCGATCCGTCATCCGGCACCTCGAATTTCTTCACGTTGATGTCGTTACGGAACTCAACTGATGTCGGGGCTAGCATTAGCTATCCTCTCTTTGTTGGCGTACCGTGGCCATCGCATGGCGCATTGCCCGCATGTCTAACGATCCATATTCATCTTGGCTGTCGCGTGCTCGATGGCCCATGCAAACCTGTACCGCACCACGATCTTCGCCTGCGATGCTTTTTATTAAATCCTTATAGAGATGGCGCATGCCATGTGGCTTCTGTTTGAACCTATAGGGCGTACCGCCGATACGTAGCAACGCGCGCTCAAAGGCTTTCCGCGCGTTTGACAGCGTCAGCATGTCTCCTTGCACATCTGGTTTACGCGGATCGGTGTTGACAAACAAAAATGGGTGCAATTTGGCTCGCGGCATGCGGTTGCGAATTATTCTGACTTCAGCGATAGAAGTTTCGAAGAGTCGCGCGGCCTCCTCGCTTGCCCAAAAAATCTGGCGCATAGCCCCGGATCGGTTCGTTGGCTTCGTGCCTTTGAAACCTGCGGCCTTACCGCGGTATTCACCACCCTCCGTCTCGGCCATCAGTGGGCGCGGGCGAAGTCCATACTCCTTGAGTAGGTATTCTTCTCTCGTGATTCGTTCATCACCGACCTTTCCGCACCAATGTGATTCCCAAGGATTGGCGATCACTACAAGCGGCAGGTCAAAGAATATGTCGCCCGGAAACCACAGGCTTCTCATCCTTCCGGGTAACACATCGCAGATCCATAAATTCATCGATTCGGATAGACGTGGCCCCCCAAAATAGCCAAGCAGCCAAAGTGCCTTGAATGTTGGATTCCGCTCTGCGTCGATCAGCTTCCAAGCAAAATCTTCCGTCATGCCGACGAGTCCGTCTGCACCGCCGCCTTTGTTAGCACGCCGCGGAATTTTGATCCGCCCCTGTTCCACCTCCCTTCGGATTGCCAGATGACTGAACAAATCGCGCTCGTTGCACGCCATCAAGCGCCAGAAGCTTCGTTGGCTTCCAATTGGAGCGGGGAGAGGCACCGTGCAACGCTCCAAGAGAGGGAGGTGACCATACTCTCGTTCGCAAAAATCACTGTACTCCGCGATGTTTCGAACTTCGATCGCCAGCGCCCGGCGGGACAGAGGGGCCCATTGGCGAATGGAATCTCCATTTGCTCGCTTGAGAATGTATTCCTTGAGAAACGACTGAAATCCGCGCTTATCGAGCAGGGGTCGCTTCTTGGCTATGTAGTAAACCAGTAGCTGGGCAATGCTGGCAATCAGGTGTGCAACCCGCTGATAGGGTCGCTGCTGATCGACCTCAGAAAAGGCTAAGGCGAGCGGCTCGGCAAGCACCGTCACATCCCCTTGCGCCCCCACCCAAATCGCAGGCGCTACCACGCCATCTGAGCGCGTCACTTCAGCGACTGTACACCCGTCAGGAAGGGTCTCCATCCCGGTGCTTTATCACATAAGGGCAGTACAAGGTAGTAATTCGAATGAACATCCTGACTTTTTAAAGAGCGAACCGCTTCAGGATACAATTTCGGTAGGGGCAACTAGCCGGTGATGATCGGCTCGTCCCATTCCTCGAAGTAGACCTTCGGCCGTCGTGGCAGTTGCGCCGCGGCGGCGCGAATGGCGGCGAGGTGCTGCTCCGCACGTTGCGCGTACGCCTCGGCCTT
>Ga0134126_10001664_pt1 | contig 28282 bp, 15 predicted proteins | sample KB31752_FD_96881 | JGI IMG/M metagenome (GOLD analysis project Ga0134126, IMG submission 96881) | Terrestrial soil microbial communities with excess Nitrogen fertilizer from Kellogg Biological Station, Michigan, USA - KB3-175-2 | ecosystem: Environmental > Terrestrial > Soil > Unclassified ... | reverse complement strand
GGTGTAGGCCTTGGCGGAGGCGAGGGTCTGGGCGCTGGAGGCATCGGTGTAGGTTTTGGCCGAAGACAGGGCCTCCTGGGTTTGCTGGTCGGTGTAGGCGTTGGCGGAGGCGAGGGTGGCGGCGTCCGCGGTCGGCGGTGGGGCGCCTGGCGTGCCTGCGGCTTCCTGCGGCACCGGGGGCACCGCGGCCGCCGCAGTGACGGCGGAGGCCTGCAGGCTTTGCATCATCGTGTTGATCGAGTTGATCTCGCCGGACAGGCCGGTGATCTGCGCCATCAGCGAATTGGTCTGGGCGAGCCCGGTGAAGTTGGCCTGCAGGTATTCCAGATCCACCGCCGAATGTGCCGACGTCGGATCGGCGATGTTGACCAGCTCGCGGTAGGTGCTGCTGGCGGCATTGCCGAAGGACACGGTGTTGGCGACGGTCGCGAGGGAGTCGTAGCCGATTGCAACGGAACTGTTGCCGGAGGCGACTGCGAGACTGCCGATGGAAGTTGCACCAACTCCGGTTGCGTCTGTTTCTCCGCCGATCGCGGTGGTGTTGGTTTGTGTCGCCTGCGACGCATCGCCCAGCGCCATCGACAATCCCGCCGAGGCCGTGGTGCGTTCGTTGGATTCGATCGTGCCATCGCCATTGAGGTCGATCGCGCCGCCGATAGCAGTCGAATTGTTGGCAGAGGCGATCGAGCTCGAACCAAGAGCGAACGCCTGCGTGCCTGTGGACGAAGAACCCGCGGAGGCGTCGAAACCGATGGCTACGGATTTCCCGCCGGCTGCATCCGCACCGAATCCTGCGGCGGTACTGTATGAACCCTTGGCATTGGTTTCCGCTCCCAATGCCGTGGCGGAGCCGGCAGCGTAAGCCTGACGACCGGCGGCCAGACTGAGCGTGCCATGCGCATTGCTCTGTGCGCCGAGTGCGGTGCTGTATTTGCCGGCGTACGCCGAATCGCCGATGGCCGTGGCGAGATTGGCGTGGGCGACGGCGACCGAGCCGAGCGCGGTGCTCTGGGAGCCGAGCGCAGAGGAATAGCTTCCCATGCTGATGCTGTCGGACGATTTTGCGTAGGCATGATTGCCCAGCGCCATGCTGCTGCTGCCATAGGCGTGCGATGCATTGCCCAGTGCTTCGCTGTTGCTTCCGGTTGCGTGTGAGTTGAAACCGACTGCGGTACTGTAGTCGCCGGATGCGCCTGCGTTGTCGCCGAGTGCCGTTGCGCTCTGGCCTGCGCCCGCAAAGGGACCACAGGTGACGCCTCCGTTGCCGGCTACCTGGTCACCGCCGCCGCAAGCCGTATAGCCGGTCAACGTGACGCCGCCGCCATTGCCGTGGGGCAGGCCTTCGCCGCTCGTTGCCATGGTGCGGCTGGAGTCGTTGTTGTCCACCACGGATGAAGGCTGGACGCCGCTCGCTCCTTGCGAGGCGGTAGCCGCGTTCATCGCATTGACTTCGTTCTGCAGTTGCGTGATGTCGGCCATGAGCGAATCGGTGACCTGGTGGCCGGTGTAGTGGGCTTGCAGATACTCCAGGGTCACCGCCGAATGTGCGGAAGTCGGATCGGCGATGTTGACCAGTTCGCGATAGGTGTTGGTCGAAGCATTGCCGAACGACACGGTGTTGGCGACGGTCGCGAGCGAGTCGTAACCGATCGCGATGGAGCTGGTTGCCGAAGCCACGGCCAGGCTGCCTATCGAGGTTGCAGCGACGCCGGTGGCATCAGCCTCGCCGCCGATCGCGGTGGAATTGTTCTGGGTAGCCTGCGCGGCATCGCCCAGCGCCATCGACAACCCGCCTGACGCCGTCGTCCGCTCGTTGGATTCGATCGTGCCGTCACCGTTGAGATCGATGGCGCCTCCGATGGCGGTGGAGTTGTCGGCGGAAGCGATGGAACTGGAACCGAGCGCGAAGGCTTGCGTGCCGGCGGTCGAAGTTCCGGCCGAGGCATCGAAACCGATGGCGACGCTCTTCCGGCCCGCGGCGGACGAACCCGATCCGAGGCTCGTGGCATAGCTGCCGGCCGCATTGGCAAAGCGACCGAGCGCGGTGCCGTTGGTTCCGGTCGCGGAAGCGTTCACGCCCAGCGCGGTTGCGTAGCTTGAAGCCACGGACAAGGCGCCCAGTGCGGTGCCGAAGTCGCCGCTGGAATTGGCGGAGAAACCCAACGCCACGCTGTCGGTATGCGTGGCGAGAGCGTTCGCGCCGATGGCCGTGCTGTTGTTGCCCGTGGCCTTCGCGTGATAACCGAGCGAGGAGCTGTTGCCACCGCTGGCGTAGCTGCCTTCGCCAATGGACGTTCCATTGTTTCCGGAAGCGGTGGCCGCAAAACCCAGCGCACTGCTGTTGGCGCCGGAGGCGACCGATGCGCCACCGAGTGCCGTGCCGTAATTGCCGGTGGCGTGGGCAAAATAACCAAGCGCGGTCGCATGATTGCCGGTGGCCAGTGACTGCCCGCCGAGTGCGGTCGTGTATTTGGCGCTGGCGTAGGCGCTACGACCGAATGCGACGGCCCCTTGGCCCTTCGCATTACTGTATGTGCCGATTGCCGCAGAGCGGAAGCCCGCCGAAGTGCTGTGATCGCCGATGGCGACGCTGTTGTTGCCACTGCTGGCGCTGTAGTTGCCGATCGACACGCTGGCCGTACCCCGGGCGTTCGACGCATTTCCGATGCCGACGGTGTAATCGCCGTAGGCGTTTGCGAAAGATCCCAAAGCCGAACTGTTGCGGCCGTCCGCGTGCGCCGCGCGTCCGAAAGCGCTGGCATAAGTGCCGTTCGCGGATGCATAGTCGCCGCAAACCACTGCACCATTTCCATTCGCGCTGTCGTCGTGGAAACCGTCGCAGGTATCGCCGTCGGCCCACGCCACATGAGGTATGACCATTGTGGCTATCGCCACTGCCAGCGCCGTGGCAAGGGTGGCCAGTTTGAACGCCTTGCTGCTTGATCCGCCTGAGCCGGCTGAGGAAGAGCATGCGGACTTGCAGGTCGCGAGTTCAGATGCCACCACCACTTGATTGAGGCTGCGGTTCCAGATCAGGCTGTAGATTCTTTTGTTCACGTAAGGCTCCCTCTCGTCGTGATGAACGGGCCGCGGATGCGGTTACGTGACACTGCGCGCGGATTTGGCCGGGCGTCGCTTCCGGCCCGCTGGCAGTTTTCTGGCAGAATTGCTGCTCATTTCCTGCCGGGAGCGGCATGGCCTTGTCGGCGCAGGAACATTCCGGGCAAGAGCAGGCGGTTTACCGCTTCGCCGAGTGCGAGCTGGATCCGCGCGAGCACCGGCTGCTCGTGCGCGGTCAGCAGGTGACGTTGACCCCCAAGGTGTTCGAGACCCTGGTACTGCTGGTGGAGCGCGCCGGGCACGTGGTCAGCAAGGACGAGCTGATGGCCGCGCTATGGCCGCGCGGATTCGTGCACGAATCCAACCTCACCAAGCACATCTGGCTGATCCGGCGCGCGCTGGGCGACGGCGAGGACGAGGGCCGCTACATCGAAACCGTGCCGAAGCTGGGCTATCGCTTCATCGCGCCGGTGCAAACGGGTTTCGCGCAAGAGGCGGGCAATGACACCGTGTCGCCTGCGGAGACGGCAGCCGGGACGACGACGGAATCTTCGCCGCCCGGAGCGGAAGTCGCTGCGTCCGCTTCCAATGAGGAATCTCGATCGGCGGCGACCAAAGGCGCGGTCGCGCCATCTTCAAGGCGCTTCGCGTGGCTCGCGGCCACCGTCGCACTTGTACTGATTGCCGCGCTGGCGGGTTGGGGCTTCTGGCGCAACGGTCATCGTGCCGCCGCGACAACCGCGGCGGCCCCGGATCCGTCCGCGGTCGCGATCGTGGATTTCAGCAATCTGTCCGGCAACGCCAAGGATGCATGGCTTGGTCCCGCGCTGGAACAGATGCTGGCGACGGAAGTCGCGTCCGGCAGCAAATTGCACGCGGTATCGGAGGAATTGGTGCGCCCCGCGCGCGCCGACTTGCCGGCGCCCGCGGCAGGCGGTTACGCGCCGGCGAGCCTCGGCGTCCTGCAACGGCGGCTCGGTGCACGCTATGTGTTGAGCGGCGCGTATCTGGTTTCCGGTGATTCCGATGCACCGCAGTTGCGCGTGGATCTCGCGGTGCAGGATGCGCGATCGGGGGCGATGTTCGCCGTGCTCACGCGCGAAGCATCGGTCAGCGACTTGCCGCAATTGGTGGCCGGGGTGGGAAGCGAATTGCGCGACCATTTCGGCGAGCACACCGATCCTGCAACGCTGAAGCAGATCGCCAGTGCGCAACCCGCGAGCACGGAGGTGGCGCGGCACATCGGTTTCGCCTTGCAGGCGCTGGAGCAGTACGACGCCGCGCGCGCGCGCGACGAATTGCTGCAGGCGATCGCGCAATCGCCCGGTTACGCGCCGGCCTATCTTTATCTGGCGCGTGCGTGGGCGGCGCTCGGGTATCGCGCCAAGGCGATCGCTGCATCGGTGCAGGCGTTGCAGAACGCGGATGGCCTGCCACAGGAAGATCGCCTGCAAATCGAAGCGCTGCGCTTCACCCTGCAAGGAAATGCCGCCGAGGCCGCGCGGACATGGGCGAAGCTGGTGGCTCTGCGTCCCCAGGATCCGGATTTCCGGCTGCAACTGGTCGACAAACTCACTATCGCCGCCAAATACGATGATGCGATCGCCGCGCTCGCCGCAGCACGCAAGCTGCCGGGTGCAGAGGGCGATCCACGCTTCGAGCTCGCAGCGGCGGAAATCGAACTTGCGCGCGGTGACAGCGCGGCGATGATCATGCATGCGCGGCTCGCGTTGCAACTGGCGCAGCGGCGCAGCGAAACCGGGCTGGTCGCGCAAGCGGAGCTGCAACTCGGCATCGCGCTGGACCAGGACAAACAGGCCGAGCCGATGCTGCGCCAGGCGGCCGCGGATTTCCACCGCATCGGCAATCCGCACGGCGAAGCGCTGGCCTGGCAGAACCTGGGCAACCTGATGGACACCCGCAACCAGATCGCCGCCGCGCGCGAAAACTACCAGCGCGCGATGACGATCTACCAGGGTGTCGGCGATCTTGGCGGTGAAGCCGCGGTCTACAGCAATCTCTCGCGCATGCTGTGGTACTCGGGCGATCGTGACGGCACCGAAGTTGCGCTGCGGCAGGCCTTGGCGATCGGGCGCGAAACCGACGACAAGGTGCGCCAGGCCTGGAGCCTGACCGGGCTCGCCACCGTGCTGTCGGATGAGTCCGACAGCGACGAGGTCGCGGCGATGTACCGCGAGGCGATCGAACTGGATCGGCAATCCGGCGAACGCGTGCACCTCGCATTCGCTCTTGCGAGCCTTGCGGATCTGCTGCGTGTGCGCGGCGAACTGGATGCCGCGCGCGACACGTGCACTCAGGCGCAGAAGGCAGAGCTGGGAATGCCATCGCATACGTCCGCGGCGGACTTCGAATGCGCGCAGATCGCACTCGATCGCGGCGAGGTGGATCAGGCCGCCGCCGCGTTCACCCGCATCGAGCACGACTCCATTGCGGCGAAGGACGACTTCGATGCCGCCAATTCGCAACTCGTGCTGGGCCAGATCGCGATGGGGCGATCGCGCTGGGCCGACGCGCGCGACTTTTTTCAACGCTCGCGCGACGGCTGGGCGGCGCAAAAGGAGACGCCCGGCGAAGCGACGGCCAGCGCGTTGCTGGCCTTGTGCGCCGCCGCGCAGAACGACATCGCCGCGCGCGATGCGGCAATGAAGCGCGCATCGGACTTGCGCAGCCAGGTCACCGCGCGCCAGGAAGTGTTGTATCTGGACATCGCGCTGACGGAAATGCAGGCACAGCTCGGCCAGCCAGCACAGGCACTGGTCGCGTTGCACGGATATGCAGACGATGCGCTCAAGCGCCGCTGGATCGGCTATGCATTCGAGGCGCGCCTGGCGTCGCTGCGCGTGCTGGCGCGCGGCAATGATTTCGCGGCAACCAAGTCGGCGCGCGAAGCGCTGGTCGCGGATGCACGCAAGGCCGGTTTCGGCTGGATCGCCGAACAAGCCACGTCGCGCTAAGCAGTCGGGTTTCGCTTAGACCTGCAACTGGTCGCCCGGCCTTGCCACCAGCGCATACAGTGCCGGCATCAGGAAGATGCTGATCAGCAATCGCGAGAGCATGCCGGCGACGATCACCAGCGCGAACGGACGCTGCGAATCGGTGCCGACGCCGCTGGCGAGCGCGGCCGGCAACAGGCCGAGTGCGGCCACCAACGCGGTCATCATGATCGGCCGCAATCGCAGCAGCGCGGCTTCGTGCACCGCGTCGTTGATCGACTTGCCTTGCAGGCGCAGTTCGTTCACGCAGGAGATGTACACCACGCCGGTCAACACCGACACGCCGAACAGCACGATGAAGCCGATGCCGGAGGAAACCGAGAACGGCGTGCCGGTCAGCCACAGCGCGAGCAATGCACCGAATGGCGCGGACAGCAGCACGCCCAGCACGGTGATGAAGGGGAACTTGAAGTTGCCGTACAGCACGAACAGCAGGCCGAAAATCACCACCAGCGTCAGCGGCAGGATCAGGTTCATTTGCGCGCGCGAGGCGGTGTATTCCTTGTATTCGCCGCCCCAGTCCAGCCGGTAGCCGCGCGGCAGCGATACGGTCTTGTTCACTTGCGCCATCGCGTCGGCCACCGCGCCGGCGAGGTCGCGGCCTTCCACCGAGAACTGCACGCCGATGTAACGCGAGTCGTTCTCCCGATAGATGAAGGATGCGCCGTCGGTCTCGCTGATGTGTGCCAATTCCTTCAACGGGATCTGTTGGCCGTCCGCCGTCGCCACGGGGATGTCGCCGATCTCCTGCGGATTGTCGCGCCAGCGCTGGGCCAGCCGCACCACCAGGTCGAACTCGCGTTCGCCCTGCACGACCTGGGTGGCAACGTCGCCGCCGATGGCGGTTTCGATCAACGCGTTGACGTCGTCCACGTTCAAGCCGTAGCGCGCCAGCTTGGCGCGATCGATGTCGAGCGTGAGGCTGGGTTGTCCCAGCTCGTGCACCACGGTGACGTCGGTGATGCCGCGCACTTGCTGCAACACCTGCTTGATCGACTTGCCTTTGCCTTCCAGCGTTTGCAGGTCCGGCCCGAATATTTTCACGGCGAGCGCGCTCTTCAATCCGGTTTCCGCTTCATCGACCGCATCCTCGGCCGGTTGCGTGTAGTTGAACTGGATGCCGGGAAAAGCCTGCAGCTTGTCGTCGATGGCCTTGATCAACGCCGCCTTGTCGCGATACGCGCCATGCCAATCCGAATACGGTTTCAGCCCGACGAAGAATTCGACGTTGAAGAAGCCGGTGGAATCGGTGCCGTCGTCCGGCCGCCCGAGCTCCGACGACACCGTGGTCACCACCGGGAACGAGCGCAGCACGTCGCGGATCTGCGGCGTGATCTTCGCGGCCTCGTCGTAGGAAATGGTGTAGGGCATCGTCGCGCGCACCCACAGCGCGCCTTCGTCGAGGTGCGGCATGAATTCCGCGCCGATCGCCGGCACCAGCAGCAGCGACAATCCCAGCAGGGCCGCGGGAATCAGCGTGGCCGCCCACGGCCGCGCCAGGCCGAGGTCCAGCCAGCGCGCGTAGCCGCGTTTGATCTTCTCGAAGATCGCGTTGCGGCGCTCGCGCACGCCGCGGCGCATGAACAGCGCGCACAGCACCGGCAACAGGGTCAGCGTGACTCCCAGCGAGCCGATCAGCGCGAAGATCATGGTGTCGGCCATCGGCTTGAACAGCGTGCCCGAGGGGCCGGTAAGCACGTAGATCGGCAGGAAGCTCGCCACGATCACGGCGACTGCGTACACCAGCGGGCGGTCCACTTCCGATGCCGCGTCGATCACGATCTCGCGGATGTGCAGCGGCATGTCCGCGTCGTGCCGCAGCGCGATCTCGCGGAAGATGTTCTCGACCATGAAGATCGCGCCATCCACCAGGATGCCGAAATCGATCGCGCCGATCGAGAGCAGGTTGGCGGACGCGTTCCGCAAATCGAGGCACACGAAGGCGAACAGCAGCGCCAGCGGGATGGTGACCGCGACGATCAGCCCCGCGCGCAGGTCGTACAGGAAGAACACCAGCACGGCGGTGACGAGCAGCACGCCGGCCAGCAGGTTGTGCTGCACCACCTGGGTGGTTTCGTCGATCAGGTTGCTGAGGTCGTAGAACGGATGGATCTTGACGTCCTTCGGCAGCACGTCGCGGTTGAGTTCTTGCGTCTTGGCCTCCACCGCGCGCAGCACGTCCTGGGTCTTCTCGCCGGTGCGCAGCAGGATCACGCCTTCGACGGCGTCGTTCTGCCCCATGTAGCCGAATTCACCGAGCCTTGGCGCGATGCCGATCGTGACCTTGCCGACGTCCTTGAGCAGCACCGGCGTGCCGTCGTGCACCGCCACCACGACGTTGCCGATGTCTTCCAGCGTGCGCAGCCGGCCCAGGCCGCGCACGTAGTAGAACTGGCCGCCCTGCGAATAGAAGCCGCCGCCGGCATTGCCGTTGTTGGCCGCCAGCGAAGCTTCCACCTGCGGCACCGACAATCCGGCCGCGGCGACCTTGGCCGGATCCAGCAACACCTGGTACTGCATGTCGCCGCCGCCGAACGCGGAATCATCCGCCACGCCGGGCACCGCGCGGTATTGCGGCGCGATCACCCAGTCCTCGAACGTCTTCAGCTCCATTGGCGAGCGGTCGGTGCTCTGCAGCACGTAGCGGTAGATCAATCCCGAGGGCGAGGAAAGCGGCGAGACCGAAGGCGACACGCCGTCCGGCAATCCGGCGTCGCCGAGCCGGTTGAACACCTGCTGGCGCGCGAAATAGTTGTCGACGCCGTCGCCGAAAGTGAGCGTGACGTCGGACAGCCCGTAGAGCGACACCGAGCGCTTCATCACCATGTCCGGCACATCGGCCATGGCGCGCTCCATCGGCACCGAGATCAGGCGCTCGACCTCTTCGGCGGAATGTCCGGGCCATTGCGTGACGATGTCCACCATCGGCGGCGAGAGGTCCGGATAGGCATCCATCGGGAGACGCTTCAGCGACCACCAGCCTGCCGCGAGCAACGCCACCGAAAGCAGGACGATCAGCATTCGCTGCGCCAGCGCGAACGCGACGATACGGTTGATCAGTGACGCTTTGCGCGCCGTGTCGGCCGGTGCGCTCATTGGGTCTGGATGAAGCGCAGGAACAGGCCGCCTTCCGTGACGACGCGTTCGCCCGCGCGCAAGCCGGATGGAATCAGGTAGCGGTCGCCGACGCGTTCGCCTAGCGTGACGTGCGCGCGCGCGTAACTGTCGTCGCCCTGCACGACGTACACGAACGGCAGGTTGTCATCGTCCCGCAGCACCGCGGAAACCGGCACCAGCAGCCCGCTGCGCGCCTGCCGCGATTCGATGCGCACGTCCACGTACATCTGCTTCTTCAGCGCGCCATCGGGGTTGTCGACGGCCACGCGCGCGGTCGTGGCGCGCGTGTCGGGGTCGACTTCCGCAGAGACGCTGGTCACGGCACCCGACAACGCCGGCGCATTGTCGTCGTAGTGCACCTGCGCGGTGTCGCCGATGCGCACGAATGCCGCATCGGCGCCGAACACGTTGGCGTCGACCCAGACACTGGCGAGATTGGCGATGGTGAAACACGGCGTGTTGCCGGCCTGCAGCAGTTGCCCGGGCGTGATGTTGCGTTCCACCACGGTGCCCGCCAGCGGCGCGCGGATGATGCCGTCCACTTCGGCCACGTCCTTGCCGGCGCGCAGTTCGGCCAGTGCATGCGGATCGATGTCCAGCGCGGCCAGCGCCTGCCACGCCGATTCGCGATCCGCGTCGGCGCTGGCGGCATCGGTTTGCGCCTGCTCGGTTTCGCGTTGCGAAAGGGCGTGATGCGCCAGCATGTCGGTGTCGTGGTCCGCGATACGCCGCGCGTTGGCGGCGGCGGCCACCGCCTTGCGATAGGTCGCCACGGCATCGGCGAAATCCGGTGAGGTCACGATCGCAAGTGGTTGTCCCGACTTGACCTTGTCGCCCTGCGTGACCAGAAGTTTGCGCACCGGGCCGGAGAAGGGGGCGAGTACCTGGGTGGCGTGGTCCTGGTCGAAATCCACCACGCCGGTGGTGTCGATGCTGCGGTGGTAGTTCGACACGGCCGCGGTATAGAGCGTGATGTGCTGGCGCTGTGCCGGTGTCAGGGTCACGTTGCCGGGCGTCGTCGCGGACGACGCATCCTCCGCGGGGCGCGATCCGCATGCGCCGAGCGTGCAAAGCGTCGCCACCAGCAGCAGGCGCACGACGCCATGCGCGGCGATCGTTGCGGTCTTGTCATTGCCCATCGTTTTTCTCCGCGAATTCGACGCGATGCCACCAGCCGCCGCCCAGTGCCTGGAACAATGCCGCGGTGTCGGCGTAGCGGTCGGCCTGCGCCTGCACCAGCGCGATGCGCGCCTGCTGGTAACTTTGTTCGGCATTCAGCAGCGCCAGCGTGTCGATGTAGCCGTCGCGCAACTGGCGTTGCGAAAGATCCAGCGTGGTGTGTGCGGCGCGCTCGGCGGTCGCGGCGGCGTTCAATGCGTCGGCGTCCTGCTGCAATGCGGCGAGCGTGTCGGCGACGTTCTGGAACGCGCCGAGCACCGTGCCGCGGTATTCCTCGGCCGCCTGCGTATACGCGGCCTTGGCGGCGCGTTGCTGGTGCAGCAGCGTGCCGCCTTCGAAAATCGGCGCGGCGATGTCTGCCGCGATGTTCCAGAAGCCGGTGCCGGCCTTGAACAGGTCGCCGATGGCGAGCGCCGTGCTGCCCTTGTCGGCGCTCAGGGTGATGTTGGGAAAACGGTTTGCGGTCGCGATGCCGACCTGCGCGCTGGCCGCGTGCAGGTTCGCTTCCGCCTGGCGGATGTCGGGCCGCTGTTGCACCAGCGCGGAGGGTAGGCTGAGCGGCAGGTCGCCCGGCAACTGCAGGTTGGCGAGCGTGAATTGCTGCTCGGGCAACTGGCTGGGAAAGCGGCCGGTCAGCACCGCGAGCTGGTCGCGCAATTGCGCTTCCTGCTTGATCAACGGCGGCAACGTCGCTTTCGCCTGCGCGAGCTGGGATTGCTGGCCTGCGATGTCGAGCCCGCTGGCATCGCCCTTGTCGGCGCGGTACTGCAGCAATGCCAGCATCCGCGTGTCGTCGTCGATCAACTGTCGCGTGGCATCGATCTGCGCGCGCGTCGCGGCTTCCTGCACCGCCGTGACCACCACGTTGGAAGTCAGCGTGGTGTAGGTCGCGATCGTCTCGAAGCGCGTCGCCTGTTCCTGCGCCTGCAGCGACTCGACCGTGCGGCGGTTGAGGCCGAACACGTCCGGCGCGTAGGAAATGTTGAGTTGCGGCGTGAACAGGTTGTACAGGAAGGCGTTGTTGCTCGGCACCGGCGCCAGTGACGCGCCCGGATCGTGTTCGCGGCTGGCGCCCACATCGACACCGACGCTGGGGAAATAATTGCCGCGCTGGGCCAGCGTGTTCTCGTGCGCGACGCGCAACGCGGCCTGTGCGGCCTTGAGATCGTGGTTGTTGGCCAGCGCGTCCTTGATCAATGCATCCAGCGGCGCGGAATGGAACAGTGTCCACCAGTCGCCGGCGAGGTCGGCGCCGGCATCGAAACGCTGCGCAACGCCGCCCGCCACGTCGGTCTGGGCAGTGGCAGCCAATGGTTGCGCGGCATAGGCAGCTACCTGCGGCGGCGCCGGCGGCTTGTAATTCGGGCCGACCGCGCAGCCCGCCAGCGCGCAGGCCAGCGCGCCGGGAACAAGCGCCACACGGACAGATCGCGCGATCGCACGCGTCCACGTTTGCTGCACGGGATGACCTGCCACGAGAGTCGCGAAGAGCGGAACAATATAACGTCTCAATTCCCGACGGAAGCCCTGCCGGAAGGCAGGGTCAGTCGCGGCTCAGGCCATCGACGTGCCTGCCAGCTTTTCCTTTCCCCGCCACGCATCGCAAAGCGCCGGCAAGCGCGCACGAAAAAGCCCGCGCACGGCGGCTTCCTGCAACCGATTCGATCCGGAAAGGTCGATCGCCCGTGGATCGAGTGCCGGCCTCATCCGGTCGTATTCCCGGTCGTCCCAACCTGTGCGACAGCGACCCTTTAGGTTTGCGGAAGTGGAGATTGATCCACGTGCGAACTTGGGGGTTCACATGAAGGCTTCGGATCTCAAGCTGCGGCTGCTCAACCGGCTGCGCGCGGCGGGCAAACCCGCCGTCGCCGCCGGCATCGACCTCGGCACCACCAAGAGCTGCATCGCCTACGCCCAGTACGATCCGAAAAAGGACACGCTGGAGTGCGCCTGCGTGCCGTTCGAGCGCCCCGACGGCACGCGCAGCATCGCGTTCCCGTCCGCGGTCGCGCAGCGGGGCGACGAGCGCGTGTTCGGCGCCGAGGCGCTGGCGTTGCGCAGGACGCGCGGCATCCTGCCCGAGCGTAATCTGTTCCACGAAACCAAGAACCTGATCGGCCTGCGCTACACCTTCAAGAACGCACCGCAAGGCTTGCGCAATCCGGCCGAAGTCGCGACCGCGCTGATCGGCCACATGCGCAAGACCGCACGCGGCCGGTTGCCCGGCCTGGTGCTCGCGCCGGTGGTGGTGACGGTGCCGGCCTCGTTCCACGCGGCGCAGCGCGAGGCTACCGTTTACGCCGCCGAGAAAGCGTTCGAACAGTCACGTGAATCGCACGCGGTGCGGCTGCTCGATGAGCCCTATGCCGCCTTCGCCGACCTGAAATTCCGCGAACCCGAGAACGCGTCGTCGCTGTTGCGCGAAGGCGCGAACGTGCTGGTGTTCGACTTCGGCGGCGGCACCTGCGACGTGGCGATCTTCCGCATCGACAGCGTCAACGGCGGAACGCTCGGGGCACGGTTGCTCGCCACCAGCCGCTATCACCGCCTCGGTGGCGGCGACATCGACCGCGCCATCGTGCACGATGTGCTGATCCCGCAACTGCTGGCGCAACACGGCATCGAGCGTTGGAGTGTTTCCTGGGCCACGCGCAGCCGCGAACTGGAACGCCAGCTTCTCGATACCGCCGAGCGGCTGAAGGTCGCATTGAACATGCGGCTGGAGGAATACCGCGCCGCGGGCATGGAAGCGCCGGCGGACCTCGCGTGCAGTTCGGTGGACCTGCAGGTCGAGTGCGAAGGCAAGCAGCTCGCGTTCAAGCAGCCTTCGCTCGATGTCGCCGCGTTCGGGAAATTGCTGGTGCCGTTCCTCGATCCCGAACCGATCCCGGAAGCGGGCGACGAATACGTGCTGCGCAATTCGATCTTCGCGCCGATCCTGCAGGCGCTGGTGCGTGCGAAGCTCGAACGCGACGAACTGACCGGCGTGCTGCTGTGCGGGTCGAGCAGCCTGCTGGTGCCGGTGCAGGAGGCATTGAAGAAATTCCTGCCCGGCACGCGCCGCGTGATGCTCGGCACGCCGGAGGACCTGCAATCGGCGGTCGCGCGCGGCGCCGCGATCCAGGCGCTGAGCCTGCAGGTGCTCGGCCAACCGGTGATCGAGCCCGTCTGCAGCGCCGATGTCTCGCTGCGGCTGGTCGAGGGTGAAGCGGTGATGGCGCGCGCGGGTGATGCCGTTCCCCACTGTTCGGAGTCGCCTATCCTGCTGCGGCCGCCGCGCGATTGTGCACAGGGTGGCATGGAAATCGCGGTGGAAGTACTGATCGAAGGCAAGCGCTCGGCGGGGGTTTCGCTGTGGCACCTGCCTGCGCCCGTGCGCGCGGACGAGCGCCTGGAATTGCAGTGGCGCATGGACGAGAACCAGTGCGTCGAATTGACCCTGAGCCGTCCGGGCGATGCGCGCACCGACACCTTCAGCCAGCGTTTCGACGCGCCGATCATGCATCGCGACATGAGCCAGCTCGTCCGCTGCCGCCTGCTCGAGCGCGAGGAGCGCATGCGCACGGACGCGATCCCGCGCACCAGCCTCGGCAACGAATACGAACAGCACGCACGCGACTGCGCCACGGTCGGCGAGCACCAGAAGGCACTGCACTACCTCAGCCTCGCGCTGCAGGAGAAAGGCGAATCGATCGGGTTGTTGACCCTGCGCGGCCTGTGGCGCGAAGCCATCGGCGACAAGGATGGCGCGCGCGACAGTTACGAGCGGGCAGGGGAAGCCTCCGCGCCCAAGTTCAACCTCGGGCTGCTTCACTACCGCGGACAACGCTACGCGCAGGCGCTGGCCCACGTGGAGGCCGCGATCGAACTCGAGAACGACCGCGGTTATCACGCCCTGCGCGGCGACATCCTCGAGAAACTGGGCCGGCACGACGAAGCGCGCGTGGAATGGCAGGACGCCACCGACGGCAACCCCGACCTGCCGAAATTAAAAGACTTCACGCTCGGCTGGATGGAAACCGCCGCGCGCAAGCTCGGGAACGAACCCTTGCGCAAGCGTATCCAGGAACAGCGCCACAAGTTCGCGGTGAAAGCGATCGAGCCCGCGTCGCAACAGGGAGAGTTGCCGGCGAGGTATGCGGCCGAACAGACGCCGAAGGTGATGTTCTGCCGTTGATGGCGAGTGTGAGCAAGCCCTCTTGCGAAAGGGACAAAAAGCGGCCACACTGTCCCACACGATACCTAGAGGCCTGCGCATGGAAAATCCACGCCATCTGCTTGCGAGCCTGCGCGGTCGTTACAACCAACGCGAACTTGCGCAGCAACTCGGCGTCAGCGTGCGCACGTTGCGGCGATGGGAAATCGGGGAAACCGACCCGCCGCCTTATCTCGCCGATGCAATCAGGCAACGCCTGCTGCCGCTGGCGAATGAAACCACGCACGACGATGCCGCATTCACCTTCATCGATCTGTTCGCCGGCATCGGCGGCATCCGCACCGGATTCGAAAAGCAGGGCGGCCGTTGCGTGTTCACCAGCGAATGGAACCCGTACGCCCGAAAAACGTATCTGGAAAACTTTCCGGGATCCACGCATACGTTCGCAGGCGACATCACCGAGGTGGACGAGCGCGACATTCCCGATCACGACGTGCTGCTGGCCGGCTTCCCGTGCCAACCTTTCAGCATTGCCGGCGTGTCCAAGAAGAACGCGCTCGGTCGCAAGCACGGCTTCGCCGACGAAACGCAGGGCACGCTGTTCTTCAACGTGGCGCAGATCATAAAGACGAAACAGCCGAAGGCTTTCCTGCTGGAGAACGTCAAGAATCTCCTCAGTCATGACAAGGGCAACACCTTCCGGGTGATGATGAAGGTGCTGCAAAAGGAACTCGGGTATCACGTGTACTGGAAGTTGATCGACGGACAGTGCTTCGTGCCGCAGCACCGCGAACGCATCCTGATCGTTGGTTTTCGCGAGCCCACCGATTTCACATGGGCCGATCTGCAACTGCCGAAACGGGGGCCGCGGCTCGCGAGCATCCTGCACCCGCAGGATGGCAGCCAGCCCGCGGAGTCGCCGTACACGGAAGGGCCTGAGGCGAAGGTCAATCCGAAATACACCCTCACCGCGCACTTGTGGCGGTACCTGCAGGACTATGCCGCCAAACATCGTGCGGCCGGCAACGGTTTCGGCTTCGGGCTGGTCGATGGCGACGGCGTGGCGCGCACGCTGTCGGCGCGCTACTACAAAGATGGTTCCGAGATTCTGGTTTCACAGGGCAAGCGCAAGCGCCCGCGCCGCCTAACCCCGCGCGAATGCGCGCGGCTGATGGGGTTCCCCGACACGTTCAAGATACCCGTCAGCGATACGCAGGCATACCAACTGTTCGCTCACGCAGCAGTTGTGCCGATGATCGAAGCTGTTGCAAAGTGCGTCATTCCGACGTTACGCGCTAGCGGGAGGACGCTCATGGCCGATGCAACAGTTTCGAGCAAGGCTTTCCCGAGCACGGGGCGCTGGACAGCAGAGCAGACGAAGCTCGCATTCGAGCTCTATTGCCAGACGCCGTTCGGTAGATTGGATGGACGCAATAAAAACATTATTGAGCTTGCGAAGCTCCTCCGGCGTACGCCCGACGCGGTTGCGATGAAATGTCTGAACATCGCCAGTATCGACCCAGTAGTGAAAGCAAGCGGCCGAGCAGGTTTGGGAAATGCATCAGGACTCGATAAAGAAATTTGGGACGAATTCCATGCAGACTGGGAGCGGCTGACGCTGGAATGCGAGCAGTTGCGACAGCTCCTCCGCAGCGAGGCTCGAACGAAGCCCGTCAGCACGCCAGATGAAGCAACTGATGATTTTGTGCTGAGTGACTACTCGGGCGAGACGCGCCAAGCAATCGTCCAGCAACGGATCGGGCAGCGATTCTTTCGGCGCGCTGTATTAGCTAGCTACCGAGGACAATGCTGCATTACTGGCGTCACAGACTCTCGATTACTCGTTGCGAGTCATATTGTTCCTTGGCGTGAAGACAAAGCAAACCGTCTAAATCCAAGCAATGGATTGTGTCTGACAGCGATTCACGACAAAGCGTTTGATAATTACCTTTTTTCGCTAACAGACGACTGGCGTGTCGTGTTGTCACAGCGTCTGCGATCAAGTAAGGATCAGTTCTTACGCCGCGTGTTTCATGCCATCGAAGGTAAGCAGATCGAGCTTCCCGAACGGTTCGCCCCATCTATCGCATTTGTTGCGCAGCATCGTAGTCAAATGCTCTCGCCATAACGCGATTTGCCGTGAAGCTATATCTCGGACATGGACGCGAGGACCCTAATGCTCAGATGGATGACTGGGGTTTCAATGGTCCAACGCTTGCGAACGTCGACTCCTTCGAGCAAATGTATGGAGAAACCTACACCGTGGGATTCTCTACAATCAAAGCAAAGGAGGAGGCTCGACGAAGGACAGGCTGGGCCACGTGGGACGACAAGGTGCTGGAAGCGCCGAACGTCAATGGTTTGATCAAAACCAACGAACCTGGCAAACCTACACGCTATTATGCCGATTTCTTCTTGCGCGAGGTGGCCCGGCTTGAGGAACTTCTGGCTGACGTAGAAGAAGTGGTGCAGTGGTTGCGCTCACTTCGCGACATTTCAAGGCATGCTCGATGATGGAGCTAACTTGTTATTCGCCTCATCAAAAGCGCTTCGCCAGCGCGCCGCACAGGACGCGGGCCTTTTACTGAAAGGCAACGATCTGGTGGCAGCGCTCGTGCGTGGCTTCGGCGAACTGGATCAGTTGTTTCTCAGCGCCGCGCAAACTCGGAAACGCCGCGCCGGCCTATCGTTCGAGCATCACATTCAACGACTGTTGAGAGACGGGCGCATTCGCCACGAAGCGCAAGTCGTTTTCGGAGGGCGGCGACCGGATTTCGTTTTGCCGGATATGGCGGCGCTCAACGACCCTGAGCGCGTGGAGTCCCTGATTTTGTCGTTGAAGACCACATTGCGCGAACGCTGGAAACAGCTCGGCTTGGAGCGCCGTTTCGGCGCCGTGTTCCTTGCCACTGTAGATGACCGTGTTTCCATGCCCGCCATCGAAGAGATGGGGCGCAATGGCATCGTGCTAGTGGTGCCCGAATTGCTGAAAAAGTCGAAGGAAGCCTGCTATTCGGACAGCGCCGGCGTCATCACTTTCCGCGACTTCTTCCATGAGCAGGTCAGGGAACGTCGTCCTTCGCTCATCATGGTGTGAGCAGACGCTGTCGTTCTGACTTTACAACGCTGCATGCGCGGCGTACATTCCGCGCCTCGGAATCGGTGCCATGACCCTTCTTTTTTCCAACGCCGCCATGTTCAAACGCTCGCTGCGCTCCACCGCGGCGGGTGCGTTCGCGCGCGCGGCCGGCTCATGGCTATTCAATCCGATGGGCGCCTATCGCCCATTCCCCCGCAGCACCTTTATCGCCTGACGCTTGCACCGTCAGGCCGCGCCTGACGGAACTTCTCCCTGCTTCGACTCCGCCAGTGCGCATTCCGCGTCGCGTTCGCGTGCGCCTTGTTCCGAGGAGATCGAAATGCCCATCCAACAGGAAGTCGACGACCAGCTTCGTCCGCTGAAGATCTGGGCCAGCCAGCTCGAACCGCAGGCCGAACGGCAACTGCGCAACGTGGCGTCGCTGCCGATCATCCATCACCACGTCGCGGCGATGCCTGACGCGCACTGCGGCATCGGCGCCACGGTGGGTTCGGTGCTGGCCACTGACAAGGCGATCATCCCCGCCGCGGTCGGCGTGGACATCGGCTGCGGCATGATCGCCGCGCGCCTGTCGCTGTCCGCGAACGACCTCGACGAAGCCGCGTTGCGCAAGGTGTTTGGCCAGATCAGCCGCGACGTGCCGGTGGGCCGCGGGCAGCACGCGCAGGATCGCGCTTGCGTGCAAGCGGCGCGCGAGTTCGAACCCGGCCTCGCGCGGCTGACCGACAAGCATCCGCAACTGCTGAAGGCGTTCGGCAAGTTCTCCAACTGGATTTGCCAGATCGGCACGCTCGGAAGCGGCAATCACTTCATCGAGGTCTGCCTCGACGAGGACGACCGGGTGTGGGTGATGCTGCACTCGGGCAGCCGCGGCATCGGCAATGCGATCGGCAGCTACTTCATCGCGCTGGCGCGCGAGGACATGCTGCGCATGGATGCGCAACTGCCCGACCGCGATCTGGCGTACTTCGAGGAGGGTGCAGAGTACTTCGACGACTACGTCGAGGCAGTGTCATGGGCGCAGGGTTATGCCGCGCGCAACCGCGAGGAAATTCTGGCGCTGGTGCTGGCTGCGCTGCGGCGTCACCTGCCGGCGTTCGCCGTCACCGACGAAGTGGTGAACTGCCACCACAACTACGTGGCGCGCGAACACCACTATGGCGCCGACGTATGGGTGACCCGCAAGGGCGCGATCCGCGCGGGCCGCGGTGAACTCGGCATCGTGCCGGGCAGCATGGGCACGCGCAGCTACATCGTGCGGGGCTTGGGCAATCCGGAGAGTTTCGAGTCCAGCGCGCACGGCGCGGGCCGGCGCATGAGCCGCACCCAAGCCCGCCACGAGTTCGGCGAAGCCGATCTGGTTGCGCAGACGGCCGGCGTGATCTGCCGCAAGGACAAGGGCGTGGTGGACGAGATTCCCGGAGCGTACAAGGACATCGACGAGGTGATGGCCAACCAGCGCGATCTCACCGAAGTCGTGCACACGTTGAAGCAGGTGTTGTGCGTGAAGGGCTAAAGGAATATGCGGGTTGGGCTGGCGCCCCGTGCGGCCTCATAAGCCGTGGCGATGCAGGTTCGATTCCTGCGCCCGCATCCAGGCCTTTTGAGCAGCCAACCACGACGAGTCATTCTGTAGTGACGAAGTGCTTCTCATCGAGGTCTTGTTCGCCATCCCACCTGTACGCCACGAGCGGTTCGCCGTGGCCGACGCTGTAGTCGAGACACGCAACGCGGGGAGCGAGCAGTTTGGGCGTGCCTTTCATCCAGTAGTGGCCAAAGAAGACAGGCCGATCGCCGGCATAGCCGAAGCGCAGTTCCGGTGACACCGGCACGTCCGGCAACATCGGCGCGGTTTTGCTGTCCACCATCGCCGTTTGACGCAACGTGACGGCATCCGCATCCCACCAGCGCGTGCGGGCTTCCTTGCGCAGGTCGTCGCCGGTGCGAAATTCCACCCCATTCGGGAGCTTCACTTCCGGACCCTTGAGGATTGCTTCAATGGCCTGATGCTCTGGTGAGCCGCGTCGAGAGGCTGCCCGAAGCAGCTCCGTGTCGATCCGGTTTCCCGGTTTCAGCTTCGGCTTCAGAAACTCCATGTACTTCGGATGCCAGCATGCGTGCACCGCGCGCAGTCCAGGCAGCTCCAGCCACAACGGCAGCTCCATGAACCAGTTGAGGATCGATCGCCGCTCATCCGGCTTGTCGCGAGTGGCGGCCAGGAAGACCTGATGCTGGCGATGGTTCTTGTCGTTGTGCGGCCGCAGGTATTCGCCCGGGCGATCGTGGTCTTCCGTATCCCAGGCGAGCGCGTTGAACTCGTGATTGCCCATCACTGCGAGAGCTGCTCCCGACTCAACCATGCCCCGCGCGATCTGGATGGTCTCGAGTTGCTCCGGCCCGCGATCGACGAGGTCACCGACGAAGATCGCCTGTCGCCCCGGATGCTGCCAGACGCCTTGACGTTCCTGATAACCCATCTTGCGCAAGAGCGCCCGCAAGGCGCCGGCATACCCGTGGATGTCACCGATGATGTCGTAGCCCATGAAGCCCCCTCGCATTGGACGAGCCCATCCAAGACTCAAATAAGCGCGTACCGGGTCAGAAACAAGTCAACAAAGATCAGCAGCCGGTAGCGAATCCGCTCTGCCTGTTGCTGCGTTTGCCACTTGCGATTGCACGAGCTGGCGTTCGATCACATCCGGGGACCAGCGCTGTTCGTTCAAGTCGGCAAGGGCCATGGGAGCATGGTTTCCCGACCGCGGGAGTAGCACCTGCATTTACTCACGGCTGCCAGCGAATGCCTTGGGATGCCATGGGCAACAAAAAACCCGCTGTGATGCGGGTTTTAGGGTGCTACCTGGAACGTTTGAGACAACTTGAGTCTTCGAATTGGCGGAGCGGACGGGACTCGAACCCGCGACCTCCGGCGTGACAGGCCAGCATTCTAACCAGCTGAACTACCGCTCCGTTTTTCCGAAAAAACATTGATGCGAACGATCATTGTGCCGCGTTCCAGCGCGTTGCAAAAGCAGCAACTCTCCTGCCATGCGACAGGTTGGCGTCCCCACGGGGATTCGAACCCCGGTCGCCACCGTGAAAGGGTAGTGTCCTAGGCCTCTAGACGATGGGGACAGCAGCGGGAGTGGTGGAGCCAGCCGGGATCGAACCGGCGACCTCTACAATGCCATTGTAGCGCTCTCCCAGCTGAGCTATGGCCCCACGCTGGAACGCGAAAGAATATTGGCGTGAGCGAGGAGCGTCAAGGGATTGCGATGGAGACGACCCGCGATGCGGCGGTTCGCGCGGTGCGCGGGAATGCCGCTGTCGTGGTGTTTCCGCATCGGGTTGAGGATTGAATCCGCGCCTCGCGCGGACTGACGCCATGGCGACGACATGGCGTAAAGCAACGCGGCCTTGTTAGGCTTGCGCCATGCACGGTCTTGGCTTCATCCGCGATCTCGCCTGCGTGATGCTGGGCGCGGGCGTGATCACCGTGCTGTTCCATCGGCTGCGCCTGCCGGTGCTGCTGGGTTACATCCTGGCCGGCGTGCTGATCGGCCCGCACGCGCCATGGCAACTCGTCACCGACCAGCGCGCGATGCGCGACATCGCCGACCTGGGCGTGCTGCTGCTGATGTTCACGCTGGGGCTGGATTTCTCGTTGCGCAAGTTGCGCGCGCTGGGCGTGCGCGTGTTCCTCGCGGCGGTGGCGGAAGTGGCGTTGATGCTGTGGCTGGGCATCGAGGCCGGGCGGCTGGCCGGATGGTCTTCGCGCGATGCGCTGTTCCTCGGCGGCGTGGTGTGCCTGTCTTCCACCATGATCGCGCTGCGCAATCTCGGTGATCGCGGATTGCGGAAAGAATCTTTCGTGCCGATGCTGGTGGGCCTGCTGATTTCCGAAGAAGTGCTGACGGTGCTGCTGCTCACCGTGCTCAGCGTGATCGCGGCCGGCGGCGAAGTGGCGCCGGATGCGGCGCTGTCGGTGCTGGGACGCATGGCCATTTTCATCGTGGCCGCGTTGATCGCGGGCCTGCTGTTGCTGCCGCGGTTGCTGGACTGGATCGCGGCCTCGGGGCGCGACGACATGCTGCTGATCGCCTCGCTGGGTGTCTGCTTCGGCTCCAGCCTGCTGGCGGAGTCCGACGGCCTGAGCATCGCGCTCGGCGCGTTCCTCGCCGGCGTGATCGCCGCCGAGGCGCATTGCGCGCCGCGCATCGTGCGGCTGGTGCAGCCGGTGCGCGACATGTTCGCGGCGATCTTCTTCGTCGCGATCGGCCTGCTGCTCGATCCCGCGGCATTGTGGGCGATGGCGTTGCCGGCGCTTGCGGTGGCGTTGCTGGTGATCGTCGGCAAGATGGCCGCGTGCGGCGCCGGCATGTTCCTGTTCGGCGGCGCCGATGCCGGCAATGCGTTGCGCATCGGGCTCTCGATGGCGCAGATCGGCGAATTCTCCTTCGTGATCGCCGGCCTCGGCATCGCCGGTGGCGCGGTGGACGGCTCGCTGTATCCGCTGGCGGTCGGCGTTTCCGTGATCTGCATGGCGGCGACACCGCTGCTGACCGCCAATGCGGCCGCGATCGAAAAAGCATTGCGCGCTGTCGCACCGCGTCCGCTGGTCGCGCTGACTTCCGGTTACGGCGAATGGCTCGCGCAGTTGCGGCCGAGCGGCGAAAACCTGGTGATCGCGCGCATGCTGCGGCGATTCCTCTGGCACATCGGCATCAACGTGCTGCTGGTGTGCGCGGTGTTCGCGGCGGGCGGCTGGTTGCAGGCCGCGATCCCGCGTTACTGGCCGCAACTGGTGCTGGGTGAAACCGCACGCCGCTCGGCGATCTGGGCGGCGGCGCTGTTCCTGTCGTTGCCGATGCTGATCGCGGTGTATCGCAAGGCGGATGCGCTGGGCATGTTGCTGGCGGAACTGGGCATCCGCGAAAGCGTGCACGGCGAGCGCACCGAAGCCCTGCGGCGGGTGCTGGCCAAGCTGGTGCCGTTGGCGGCGCTGCTGGGCCTGGCGTTGCTGGTCAACATGCTGGGCACGGCGATCCTGCCGCCGCGCGGCGTGCTGGCCGTGGTGCTGGTGTTCGGCGCCGCCACCGCATGGTTCCTTTGGAATGCGCTGGTGCGCGTGCACGCGCGCATGCAGGCGGCGCTGCGCGACCTGATGGAACAGAACCCGGAATCGCCGCGCTGAACGACGGCGCAACCACGCGCCGGATTCGTCCGTTTTGCCGAAAACCGCGGCGTATGATCGGCGCGCCGGCGTCGCGCGATGGGCGCAAGCGGCAGGGGAGTTTTCTTCAGGACGGGAGACGACGATGAGAATCCAGGGGTGGCATGCGGTCGGATTGATCGGTGCATTGATGATGTGCGTGCCGGTAGTGCACGCGGCGTCCGCGGGCGACAGCGCCAGCGCGACTTGCAAGGATGGTTCGAGCTGGAGCGGCAAGTCGCACAGCGGTGCATGCCGCGGTCATGGCGGCGTGCAGTCCTGGTCGGATGCCGCGGCGTCCACCGCCGCGCCGGCACCGGCTTCGAACACGGAGTCTTCCGGTTCGCACAAATGACATTCCAGCAAGTCGGAATCGGCCTCCGGGTCGGGCAGCATGTCTTCGACGTCGACGAACGATGGCGCGGGCGCCAGCGCGACCTGCAAGGATGGTTCGAGCTGGAGCGGCAAGTCGCACAGCGGCGCCTGCCGCGGACATGGTGGCGTGCAAAGCTGGGGTGGTGCGGCAACATCTGCGCCATCGGCCGCGCCTGCATCGAAATCCACGGCGGCAACGACGTCAGCGGCATCGGCCACGAGTGGCGAAACCACCGCGACCTGCAAGGACGGCGGTGCGTGGAGCGGCAAGTCGCACAGCGGCGCCTGCCGCGGACATGGCGGTGTGCAAAGCTGGGGTGGTGCGGCGACGCCCTCGCCATCAGCTGCACCCGTATCGAAATCCACGGCCGCCGCGCCCGCCGCACCGCCGACGCAGACGAGCGCGCAGGTGAATCATGCGCAGGCGAACACCACGCATTCGATGCCGACGCCGTCGGCGCAGCCCGCGCCAGGTGGTGGTGCAGGGCAGGTGTGGGTCAACGCAAGCAGCAAGGTGTACCACTGCCAGAATGACCGCTGGTACGGCAAGACCAAGAACGGGCAGTACATGACCGAAGCGCAGGCGCGTGCGCAAGGCAACCATCCCGATCACGGCAAGGCCTGCTCCTGAGCGTTCCACGCAAGTCGCCACGAGAAAAAGCCGCCCGCGAGGCGGCTTTTTCTTGAACGACTACGATCGCCGTGTCGCGCCGGACAACTTGCGCGCGATCATCAAGGCCGCAATGAGTGCAGTGCTGAGCGTGCCCCACATCAGGATCTCGAACGGCCAGAGGTTGTGTGAAGTGGGGTCGATGGTGGTGCCCAGGAAAATCCGCGCGGTCACGAAAAGCATGATGGCTGCGGGCACCGCTGCGGCCAGGCGCCAGCCGCCGCGCCAGCGCACCAGGCCCCACAGCGGCCCGGCGAAACCGAGCATGCCGATCGCCAGCATCGCCAGCATGAAACCCGAGAACAGCGCGACATCGCCCGCGGACGCCGGCGTGTTCATCCGCTTTTCGTAAGCGGCGCGTTGCGCGGCTTCCGCCTGTGCGTTCAAGCGCGTCACCCATTCCGGTCGCGCAGTCGAAGTCGCGGTTTCCGCACTGCCGGAAACATGCACCGGATAGGCCACAACCTCCGGCGTGTCGTTGAATGAGCCGTCGCCCGCGCTGATGTGCACCTCGTCCACCTGCACGTCGGGGCGCATCAGGAAGAACCAGCCCATCGCCTCGCCCGTCCCGGCCGGATATTCCTGCGAAGGATTGCTGCCCGCGGCGACGGACTTGCCATGGAAATACGGAGTCGCCCAGATGTGCACCGGTTTGTCGCTGGTGTAGCGCAGGTGCAGATAGAAATTCTGGTTGCGCGCGAGTGTTGCCGAGTCGCCTGGTGGATCGGTTTCCAGTACCTGCACGGTGGTCGTGGCACGAGCACCGCTGCAGGCGCCCGCAGCGAGGCAGATCAGCACCAGCGCGAGCAGGGTGCGCATCACGGCATCTCCCCGATCCGTTGCGACGCGGGGACCATAGCAGTTTTGCAAGACGAAAGCCGCCACGCAGACGGCTTTGCGGTGAGGGCCAACCGACCCTTGCCTGTTTTGATTGCGCAAGAACCATTGGGTTGCCGGCGGCCGCCTGGTCGGAAGTGCCCTACAAGCAGCAGCGGCGCGCCGATCCGGCGCCGAATCTCGCGACACGTCGAGGGCCCGGTGCTTGCGGCGTCGCCACCTGCCGACGAGAATGCCCGTCTGACCGGCGAGGGCGGTCGGAATCCCATACTCGCGCAGGAGATTTTTTCCATGAAACCTTTGCGTACACTTGCAACCTTGTTTTCGTCGCTGTGCCTGGCGGCCGTGATGTCCCAGGCCGAAGCCGCCACGCCGACCGGTGGTTACTCGGGCATCTTCGGTGGCGGGCCGCTGTATATCACCTCGAAGGGCGCCCCGGCCAACATCAACGAGCTGGCGAATTCGGGCTTCACCGAAGTCATCGTCTGGAGCGTCGAGGTCAAGCCCAATGGCGACCTCAACTTGAACGGCGAGTTTCCGCTCACTTCGAACGGCGTCTATATCGGTGACCAGACCTACCCCGACTTCGCGTCGAGCATGACCCTGCTCAAGCAGGGCAAGGTCAAGCGCGTGACCTTCAGCATCGGCTCGTCGAACTACGGCGACTGGGAAGACATCGCCGCGCTCGTCCAGTCGCAAGGCACCGGGCCCGACAGCATCCTCTACAAGACCTTCGCGGCACTGAAGGCCGCGATCCCGGCGATCGATGCCATCGACTTCGACGACGAGAACAGCTTCGACCTCGCCAGCACGGTGCAGTTCGGCATCATGTTGGGACAGATGGGCTATCACGTGATGCCCGATCCGTACTTCAACGCTTCGTACTGGCAGCAGGTCGTCTCGCAGATCAACGCGCAGTTGCCGGGCACGGTCGATGGCGTGCACCTGCAGGCTTATGCAGGCGGCACCGGCAACAACCCGTGCGTTGGCTGGGACTTCGGCAACGTGCCGGTCTTCCCGTTCCTGTGGGACAAGAACGACACCCCGGTGCAGGTGTACGGCCGGATGCACAACTGGCATACCCAGTGTGGCATCGTCGGTGGCGGCCTCTGGCTGTATGACGACATCGTCGGCACCGGCGCAGCGGCCAAGTACGCCAAGGCGATCAACCTGGGCGTCAGGACCCGGCACTGAGCCTCGACGTTGGACAATCCGGCCGGCCTCGCGCTGTCGCGGGTCGGCCGGTTTTTTTTCCAGCCGTATCGAGCTCTCGCGATCGAGGACTGAGTGGTGGACTGTCGTCGCGTCTGTGTCCCGCAGCGCCGACAAAGTCCGATCGCGGCAATAATCGAGATTGTCGATGAAGCGCATCAGCGGTGTCAGCGATGTGGGTGTGAATCCATTCCCGCTGGAATGAAAGCAAAAGGCCGCCTTGCGCGGCCTTTTGCTTTCATTGGGGCGGGGGATATCCAATCAATTCCACAAGTGGTTGATAATTAGATATTAGTTCAAGCCATGTTTTGGCAGTTACCGCCAACGCGGCGCGGCCCTCGGAGGTGAAGATTTCCAAGCACATGCCGTCGCACAGGACGAACGGATTTTCGGATTGAACCTTCAAGCACGGAAAGCGTAATACTCTTTCGTCGGATCGAGCACTGCGTGCTCGATCCGCAAGTGCGCCACCCATGGCGCATGGCAACGCTGATTTATTCGATGTTGGTTGACCGCGGCATCTCTCTCACTCGAGAAGACGAATATCCTTCGCACGATGTTCCAGGGGGAATGTATGGAACTATTGAGACAGAAGTGGCTTCTCGGTTCTGGCATGGGCAAGTGTGCATTCGCCTTGACATGCGCTGTGCTCTCGCTGCTCGCATTCGCTTGGCAGCCGACAAACGGTCAACCAGCAAGCTCCGTTCCCGCTGCCGGCACACCCTCCGCGCGCCCGGCTGCCTCCGCAAGTGCACAGGAGAGCCCCTTTCTGGCTGTCAGCTCTCCGTTTGCTTTGGCTGGCGGTACGCTGACCTTGACGGTTACTGGCACGCCTGGCGCCTCTGTTCGTCTGGTCGAGTCGCAGGTCCCGGCCGAGATTCATCGGGGACGTTCCGGTATCCAGTTCTACGAGACTGGCACCGAAAATACACTCGCTTCTGGAACCATCTCCGAAGATGGCATCTTCACCGCGACCGTGCCGATTGCAGCTCAAGCCCAACTGGGCGCGATTTTCTACGCACAGGCGATCTCCAGGTTGAATGGGAAGACGATGTACGGCAATGCCGTTGCCTATCGTGTGCAAGCAACGCTCCCTGCTGGCGCACGCAAGACGCAGTCGATGGCGGCGACGCCGGACGGCACGCGCGCCTACATCGCCGATAATCTGGATGGCGTCGTCAGTGTTGTGGATGCGGTCAACGATACCAAGCTGACGGATCTCCCGATCACCGTTGGTGCCGGTGACGTTCCTTATCGACCCGTGCGGATCGCAGTCGATCCGGAAGGGCGGCATGCGTTCGTTTCCAATGTGGCAGCGTCCACTATCTCAGTGATCGATACCGCCACAAGTTCGGTCTCTGCCCAGATTCCGGTACCACGCGGGTGTCGAGGGATCGGATTCGATTTCAGAAACGGCACCGACCTCATCTATGTCGCAAATGAAACCCAGAACGCGGTGCTCGTATTCGAGGAAGCGCCGGTTGGCACCTTCACGGCCGTGGGATCGATTGCCATGCAGACCTACGTGCCCGGACCTTTGCTGGTGTTGCCCGATGGCAGGTTGGTGGTTGGAACCCGTGCGGGGAACAACCTCGAATTTTTGGCCCCCAATACGTCGGGTGGTTCTCAAACACTGGGGATCACCCAGTTGCCCGGCACTCCGTACGAACTTGCCTGGGACGGATCCAGCGTGCTGGTTTCGACCTTCGCGGTTCAGGCTGGAGGGTCGCCAGGCACCAATCGCGTATTGCGCGTGAGCCCTGCGAACTACCGCGTCACGAAGGCGCTGTTCGACAATCTCGGTACCGACTATCGCAGCATGACGGTACGGCCAGCGCTGGCGGGCAGCGATTCACTGATCGTGTTGGGCGCCAGTGGTACCGGCACCGTGATCGTTGCCGATGGTTCGACCCAGGCAGTGCTTGCGAACATCGAATTGACTGGCGGCTATCCTGATGCGACGCCACAAGATGTGGCCATCATCAATGATGCATCCTCACAACCGTACAAGATCTACGTACTCGATTTTTTCCGCGAGACCGTGCGACCGATCATCCTGTCCGGCGGCCCTCCGTACAGCGTCGGAGCCGAGATCCCCTTGGCATGGTCCGGACAAGTGCGCGTGCCCCTTACCGGCGACTTGTCGGACGCGGACAACGGCGAATGGAGGTTCCGCGAGGTTGCCACGCTCGGAGGATCCGCGTTCAAGCCCAACCCGGTGACGTGCAATACCTGCCATACGGATGGCGCTTCGGATAACTCCCAAAGGCACGAGATCCAGGTGCCGGCCCCTTGGGGGACTGACGTGACGGCGCCGTACTTCTGGGATGGACATGTCCCGACGCTCGTGAAT
>Ga0134126_10001663_pt1 | contig 28283 bp, 24 predicted proteins | sample KB31752_FD_96881 | JGI IMG/M metagenome (GOLD analysis project Ga0134126, IMG submission 96881) | Terrestrial soil microbial communities with excess Nitrogen fertilizer from Kellogg Biological Station, Michigan, USA - KB3-175-2 | ecosystem: Environmental > Terrestrial > Soil > Unclassified ... | reverse complement strand
CTGTCGTTAGCACATCAAATGTCCGGTTGAATTAGCACGTGAGATGTCCGCTTTTCGGGCGGTGAGAGTAAGAGACCATGCCATGCATGGTCTCTTACTCGAAGGCCGCCATGGAGCGGATGATGAAGATACAGGAAGTGCTATTGCGGGCGATGGCGCGGAAGATCACGTGGTTTCAAGCGGCCGAGATTCTAGGTTTCAGCGATCGACATTTGCGCCGCATTCGGGAACGTTACCAGGAGTTTGGCTATGACGGGCTGTTTGATCGACGGCGAGACCAGCCTTCTCAGAAACGAGTTCCACTGGCGACCGTGGAGACGGTTCTGGGGCTGTATCGAGACCAGTACTTCGATCTGAACGTGAGTCACTTTCACGAGAAGCTGAAGAGCGAACACCAGATTGATTTGAGCTATACGTGGGTGAAAGCAGCGCTGCAGGGAGCCGGGCTGGTGGCACGGGCCAGCAAACGCGGGGTGCACCGTAAACGGCGGCAGCGCCGGCCCTTGCCGGGAATGCTGTTGCACATCGACGGGAGCCATCATCAGTGGTTCCAGGACGAGCGCTGGTATGACCTGATCGTGATCTTGGACGACGCCACCAGCGAAATCTATTACGCGCAGCTAACCGAAGAGGAATCCACCTTGACGGTGATGGCAGGACTGAAGGAAGTGATCCAGAGCAAGGGAGTATTCTGCGCTTTGTACAGCGACCGCGGCAGTCATTTCTGGATCACGCCGAAGGTGGGAGGCAAGGTCGATCCACATCGGCTGACGCAAGTTGGTCGAGCCCTCCGCGAGTTGGGAGTGCAGATGATTCCGGCGTACTCGCCGCAGGCCCGTGGCCGGAGCGAGCGCAACTTTGGTACTTGGCAAGGACGCTTGCCGCAGGAGCTGCGCCTGCGCGGAATCCGCACCTTGGAGGCGGCCAATCGCTTTCTGCGTGAGCACTACATTGCCGAGTTCAACGCTCGCTTCCAAGTCCCGAGTCGGGAACGTGGCAGTGCCTTTGTGCGCCGCTCCAGCCGGGATCTGGACCTGATCTTCGCGCTGCAGTTCGAGCGCACCGTCAACCGCGACAACACGGTAAGCATTCAGAATCTACGCTTGCAGATTGAACCGGTGCGCTGGCGTGCCACCTTGGCTGGCTGTTCGGTCACCGTGCACCAGCACCTCGATGGAACGTTCACGATTACTCACGGTCCCCAGCGTCTGGGCCACTACAGTGCGGCGGGAGTGTCGTTGGAAAAAGTAAATTTCGGCGGGCGTGGGGCTGTGGAAAAGACGCGAGGCGGAAAAGTCATACACCCGACTTTCCCGCCTCGCTTGGAAATCACGCAAACACCGCGTGATTCCCACTTTCCCACAGCCTCCGCTGCTGCTGGCTTATCAACCTAAACCGGACATTTCATTTGCTACAAAAACCGGACATTTTAATTTGTTACCAACATCTTTGTGAAGGTCACATAAGGGCAGGTCTGTTTTGTACGACTTTCTAAATCCTGCAGAGACGCTATCGCGACCTGCTCGAAGTAAAGCGCAGCGAACTCCGAATACACGATCGAACGCAAGCTCTCCCTCGTGAGTAAGTGAAGCCTGCTCGCGCACGCAGCCGACTCTTGGACAGCCGATTTAGGTCTGCCGGTCACGAACAAACTATTTGCGTGCGCCAAAACAGGAATCCCAGAAAGGTTGGGCGGCCCAAGACTCAGGCATTCCGCCGCGCTGTGAGTTCTACGTCAACGCCACCACTTCATAGTCTCCAATCGCAGGGATTTCAAAGCTAACGATTCCATCCTGCTGCTGAAATGTCAAAGAAGTTCCTGAGCGCAATGCGCGAGCGCTCTTTATTTGCCGTCCATCAGTTTGGAATCGGACCTTTTGAGGACCGAGTGGATAGGCCTGGCGAATATATCCGCGTGTGGCATTTGGATTCGTGTAATTCAGGATGTGCAGCGCATATCCTGATTCGGTTTCCCACCCGAAGGTTTCGATCAGTCCCGCGCCAGCGACTGACACAACAGAATCTGCTCCGCGGACCCACTTGATGGCGTTCTGCAAAAGGATGCTCAGATCGCTGTCGCCCGAACGCCAGCAGGTTCGGTCCACATCGCCGGCGAAGTATGCGAGGCGTGACTTTCCGACTTCCCGGAACACTGCTGCAGGTTCGGTTGTGCGCGGTGTTCGCGCATACACCATTTCCGGCGGAAAAGCAGGATAGGTCGGCACAATGCTCAGCACAAGCGGTGATGAGCCAGCCCGAATTGGGATGCGATTCTCTGCGCCGGGAAGAAGTGCCGTTCCTCTGAAGTCATCAACAACTGGATGCGGCCTCTCGATTCGCGCATAGCTATTGCCGTGCGGTCCAATTACTTCTCCCGTTATGTGGGTGCCGAAAACGTCAGCCAATTGAAAGTCTGAGCGCACGTTTCCCCATTCGTCATAACGAGAAGTTTCGAAGGTCGCGAGCAACGATCCACCACTATTCACATATTTGCGAATCGCTTCACACTGCCGGTCGCCAAGATAAGCGGCATTGGGAATCAGCAAAGCGCGGTATCTATTGAGGGGGGCCTCTTCCAGGTTGCTTTCATGAATGAAGTCAAAGAGGAATCGTCCTTCGAGCAGCGCGTAATAGAGTCCCTGGGTGTAATCAGTTGAGCCGCCGCGATATCGGGGCCGCCGAGATTCCGGTCTGGAATAAAACGCGATCGTGCGCTGAGGATACAAAACTGCCAAATCGGCGAGCGAACTTCGATTCCTGAAATGGGCTTCATGATCTGCGATCCAATTAAAGAAGGAATGCCCAACTTCACGCCAGCGGGTATCTTCCGGAGAGCCGCCAAGCCAATGAAACCATGGAACCATGCCGCTCGCAGTAGTTTGTGCAAGCCACATCGTGAGCTCGGCGGGAGCTTTCGAAACATGCCGCCAATTCGGTTGAGCATTCGCATAGGCCCCGGCGACATTAGTAATGGTGCGGCTCTGCATGACTGAATTTGCGACTCTTCCCTGTTGAGCGCAGGCCCAGATGGGAGTGTCGCCGGAGCGGCCTTGATGATCGGCATTAAACCAGGCGGCAACCTGACTTATGTCTTTCAGATCTTTGACGGTGTCGAGTCCACCTCCGAGATTGCCGACGTACACGGATTGCGGATTTTCTTCTCTTACAACCTCATCCCAAAGACGCCAGACTGCGAGTACACGATCCATATATGCCTGGTAATACTTGCGATAGAGAGGACTGGACGCGTCCGTCTCCTCGGGCGGAACCCCACCTAGTTGGTCATATAACCGTCGGCAGTTTTCGCAGTAGCACACACGCAGTGCGCCAGTAGATGGCCAACCATTCGTAAAGAATCCGTCTACGGAATAGTGCTGGCTGATTTCCCGATAGATCGCCGGCATCTGCTCTGTGAAATAAGTGCTGAACATGCAGGTGAAAAAGAGCCAAGGTGATTCAGAGTGCGGACGCGGCGAGCCGTCGCGATTGCGCTCAAACCACTCGGGGTGGGCTTTCAATGCGTCTTCGTAAGCAAGGTTGCAGTCCATGCGAGCGACGGCGCGCATTCCTCGCCGCTTCATAGCAGCCACCATTTCGCCGAACAGATCTCGAGTACCGAGAAACTGACTGCGATGGTGGTAGGGGATCTGAGTGGGATAAAAAGCGACGATGCCGCCGCCGTTCAAGAGCACCGCATTGACCTTAAGAGACGCCCAGTAGTCTGCCCATGCGTTCGCATCCATCGTGAGCGGATCGCGCTCGTTGTAATTGATCTGTCCGCAGCGACGCATCGTTTCGTACCACGGCTTCGAACTGTTTTCCCGTTGTGGTATTCCGCTACCAAACAACTCTTTCGGCGGCTTCATAACTGATGCAGCGGTCAGGAAGAGAAACGAGCGTCGGTCCATGATTCCTCTCACGGCTTACCAAGTCTTTGCGCGGTTCAGTGTAGAAGTTGAGATCGGAAAAATCGAGAAGATCAGGAACGAGCCAATTTGCACTGCGATGCAAGCTCCTGAACGTCTTGCTTGTAAAGCGGTGTTGGAGCAATCTACGCCTCGCGCCTCTATACTGCACGCTATGACAGAACTCTCTCGACGCGATTTCGCAAAACTGGTTACTGCCGCAGGTATTGGAGCAAATCTTCCGATCGCAGCACAAAACGTTAATCGCACGATTGCCATTCAAGTGGGAGCAGTGTCTTTTGTCGATGAAGGCATCGCTCCAGTACTCGATCGCTTCCAGAAGGACGCGAAAATAAATACTCTGCTGATCGCAACGTTCAGCTACGGCCGCGGCATCGCCGGAAGGCAGGTCGGCGGACAGCCATTGCCCGACCATGGCAAACAGGAGTACGACACCAACTTCTACGGTGGCAATTTCGCGCGCACGCATGAGCAGTATTACGCGCATACGTCGCTCAAGAACATCCAGGCTCCAGATCATCCCGGCTTCGATGTCCTGGAGAGCGTTTTGCCGGAGGCGAAATCGCGGGGGATGAAAACATTCTGCTGGTATGAGGATGTATTCCGGTCGGACCTCGATGGCATTGAACGTTTGCAGGAAGTAACGCTCTCAGGTAAGAAAGCGAACACCCTCTGCTTTCACAATCCTGAAGTGCAAGCGTTCTGGCAAGCGCTCACTGAGGATTATGTTCGCAGCTATCCGGTTGACGGAATCATGTGGGGCAGTGAGCGGCAAGGTCCGTTCGGGAACGCAATCGGGGCCTCACATGGAGGAAGTGGACGGGATCCTCTGCTCGTCACCTGTTTCTGCGAATTCTGTAAGCAGGAAGCTAAGTCGCGAGGCATCGACACTGTTCGCGCAATGGAAGGTTATCGCAAGCTTGCAGCTTTGGTTCAGCAGACACGAGCCGGTTCGCGTCCACCAGACGGCTCACTAGTATCCTACTGGCGCCTGCTGGTTGACTATCCAGAAATCCTGAATTGGGAAAAGCTGTGGAATGACGGGCAGAAACTCGCTTACCAGAACATTTACAAAATTGCGAAATCCATCCGGCCCACTCTTCCGGTTGGGTGGCATATCTGGCACAACAATTCTTTCAGTCCCTTTTATCGCGCGGAGCAGGACTACTCTGAATTTCGCAAGTATTCAGACTTCCTCAAAGTCGTGATGTACAACAACTGCGGTGGACCGCGACTCGCTTCATACATCAAGAGCGTCAGCCGAACGGTGTTCGCCGACTTCTCGCCCGAGGAGGTCCTCGCGATGACGTACAAGATCCAGAACTTTACTGAAGCCAGTCTTCAGGATCTCCCACGCAAGGGGCTGTCCGCCAATTATGTTGAGCGAGAAACCCGCCGTGCGCTCGCGAGTGCAGGCGAAGTGAACATCTGGCCAGGGATCGATATCGACATCCCCACCGGAGCCGAGGAAAAGAAAACCCAACCCGATGATGTGCGCGAGGCGGTACGCGCAGCAATTCGCGCAGGAGCTCAAGGAGTCGTGCTGTCTCGCAAGTATTCGGAAATGCGGCTCGCAAATTTGCGCGCGGCTGGAGACGCATAAAGTAGTCCCGCGAAAGAAAGCTCAATCCGATCAGCAAAGAGGAAGCTAGTGCAGCACTATTCGGCTAGCCTCCGTTCCGCAATATTCCGTTGCGCTATGCGCAAAGCACAGTGTGAGCCGCGCGCGAACCACACTCGTCGTCCCTCCCACCCGCAGAGACATGCAACCTGAGCTGCTGACAAGGTCTTCAAACTCCAGCAGTGACTCTGGCCAGAGATCGCGAATGAAGTGATGCAGCAGTCCGAGTACAGAGACATTCACGCATCGAAACCACCGTACGCTACGTTCACCCCGAAGATGCGGACATGCTCCAGATTGCAAGTGCAGTACAGCGGGCACGTTCAAAAAGTGTCACTACAATTTTCACTGCATCGACTGAGCAACAACCAGCAGAAGCTCGTAAGATGTAGAATCTAAATACGCGAAAGTGGCGGAATTGGCAGACGCACCAGACTTAGGATCTGGCGGGTAAAACCGTGAGGGTTCGAGTCCCTCCTTTCGCACCACAATCCCGGCACTCGGCTTTCGGCAGTCAGCGTTCGGCTCTTCTGGCGTTCGAGAGTTGCTTCTCGTTTGTATCTTCCTGATAGGATTGCTGGTCTCGCTACTCCAGACAACATCATCCGCAATGACAAAGACGATTCTTCTCCTCTTCTGTCTTTCTGTTTTCGTTTTTTCCCAAAATAAGAATTTTAGTTCCAGCTCGCAGGAGCAGGCAGCCAACGCGGTTCAGCACTCTTCCGCAGGCCGCGTCGCCGGGTTGAAGCGCAATGATGGGTTTATTCCGTTCTATTGGGACGCGAAGAAAGGCGAGCTGCTCTTTGAACTCTCGCAGGAACGGCTGAACACGGAATTCATCTACTTCACGGGTCTCAGCAGCGGGGTAGGTTCCATCGAGATGTTTGCCGACCGAAGCAGCGTCGGCGGGTCGCAGCTTTGCCGATTCGTGCGCTCCGGACCGAAGGTATTGGTTATTGCTGAGAACACCAGCTTCCGCGCCGAGAATGGTAGTTCCGAATTGAAGCACTCGGTTGAGCGCAGCTTTCCCACTTCGATTATCGCTGCTCTGCCCGTCGAGTCGGAGCAGGGCGACAGTCTGGTTGTAAACGCCAATCCACTGGTGGTTCGCGATGCCACTGGATTGCTGAACCAACTGCGCCGTCCTTCGCGCGCCATCAATGGAGTGGTTCGACAGGTTGCGAATGAGAATGCTGCGAACTGGCGGCTTGACGCCGAGCGCAGCGCAGTGGATATGGAGCACACGCGCGCGTTTCCGCAGAATACCGAGATCGAGAACATTCTCACGTTCGTCAGCGACTCGGGAACTCGTAACGTGAACAGTCCCGAACCGGGAGTGCTCACCGTCCACGAGCACATCTCCCTGCTTGCGCTTCCACCGGCGGGCTATCAGCCGCGTGTCGCCGATCCTCGCGTGGGATTCTTTGGTGAGCAGTTCGATGATTTCTCTCGTACCTACAAAGAGTCGTTCAGCCAGAACTTCATCGACCGCTGGCGACTGGAGAAGAAGGACCCGAGCGCCGCGATCAGCGAGCCGGTTAAGCCGATCACGTTCTACCTGGACCGGGCCATTCCTGAACCCATGCGCTCGGCTGCGCGTCGCGGAGCACTGTGGTGGAACCAGGCATTCGAGCAAGCAGGATTTCGCAATGCGCTCGTGATCGAAGATTTGCCGGAAGGAGCCGATCCGCTCGATGTTCGGTATCCCACGATTCAATGGACGAACCGCAACGGGCGCGGCTGGTCGGTGGGCATGGTCCAGACCGATCCGCGAACCGGCGAGATCCTTCATGCTGTGGTCCAGCTCGATTCGCATCGCATGAGGACGGTGAATAACTACTGGGACGTAGTCACGCCCGGCGCAGCCTCGGGCCGCGACGATTCCGAAATGGACCTGTTCGCAGAACTCGATGCAGCCGATCCCCAGCTTTCCGAAGACGAGGTCCTGGTTCGACGCATAGCACTGCTCGCCTGTCATGAAATGGGACATATTCTCGGACTCGAGCACAATTTTGTCGCCAGCACCTTCGATCGCGGGTCGGTCATGGACTACTTCGCTCCCCGCATTCGTATTCGCAAAGACGGCACTGCCGATCTGAGCGATGCCTACATGCAGGGCGTAGGCAGTTATGACAAATTCGCAATTGAATGGGGATACAGCACTGGCGCTCAGCCGCCTGCAACGCCCGAAGCTCCGCAGGAGATTGCGCGACTCGATGGCATCGTGCACAAAGCGCTCAGCGACGGAATTTTCTGGGGCAATTACGACGATCCACGATGGAACGCGTATGACGATGGTCCGGATCCGGTGACGTGGCTGCGCGAAGTCCTTCCCGTGCGCAATGCGCTGGTCGCCTCCTACGGACCCACGATGCTCCGGCAACGCGAGCCCGTTTCGAAACTCGCAGCGCGGTTTGCTCTTGTGTACCTCTTTCATCGTTATGCGCTGGCATCGGCGATCAACACGATCGGCAGCGCAAAAGTTCCACTCACCGTGGCTGGAGATGGCCAAAAGCCGCTTGAAGTCTGGAATCGGCAGAGCCAGCGTGAGGCTCTCCAGTTGTGCATGCAGGCGCTTCGCCCAGACCAGATGGAGGTGCCTTCCCGAATCTGGAATTCGCTTGCACAGCATGAAAACGCCGGACCAGATCCGGAAGCCTACAAATCCAGCGCCGGGTACCTGTTCAGTCCCTACGATGGCGCGCGCTCGATCACGGAGATCGTTTACGGCGGACTACTGGATCCCGAGCGCCTCGCGCGCATGGACTCGATTCATCACTTCGATACCGCCTCGCCGTCTGCAACTGAAGTCATCACCGCTTTGGTTAAGAATGCCTTCACTCCAGGTAGCCCAGCGCATGCCGACCTTTCCGATGTTCTGCAGAACGAGGTCGCCGATCGGCTGATGATCCTCGCTGCCGATGACAACGCCACTGCCGAAGTTCGCGCCGAAGCCTGGACGGGAGTAAATAGCGTCTTCGCCCGCGTCAAGACATCCCCGAATGGGAATGCGGCAGCAATCGAGCGCAGAATTGAAGCGTTCATTCGCGATCCCAAACAGAACGTGCCCAAGTTGAAGCCGTCAGGAGCGCCTGCGGGGCCGCCGGTTTAGCCCGTTCTGCTCGATATTCCGACAGCAGCGCTTAGACCTGTCATCCTGAAGCGCTTCTGTTGCGCGAAGGACCTCCCGGAAAGTTCGGGAGCTCATTTGCTCTTCTTAGGCTCTCGACCGAAATGTCAGAGGAATGTCGCCAAGGAGCCTTTCAAGTCCATTTCCGTCCGACGCATCTCGGGAGATCCTTCGCCCAACAGAAGGGCTTCAGGATGACAGATTTCTATCTATGCGGGTTGAAACGGCCAGAGCATTTCTCACGGCACCAACACGATTTTCCCGTAACTGCCCGGCTGCATGATTTCTTCGTGTGCGCGTGCAGCTTCGGCGAGAGGGAGTTCTTTTCCGATTACCGGACGCGCAACACCGACCTCTAATGCAGCCACCAGAGCCGCGTGAATTCTTGCCATGTCATCTTCCGGCGTGTTCCACAACGTCATTCCTAGAATGATTGCATCGCGTGACATGGCGTCACGCGGATTGATCTCGATAGTTCCACGATTGCCAATTACGACGATGCGGCCTCGAATCGCGAGCATCGCGAGATCATGGGCCAGATTTTTGTTGGCCAGCATTTCGAGAATGACATTGGCCCCACGAGCGCCCGTTAGTTTCTTTACTTCGTCCGCGACGCCACCTTGGGTGTGATCGAGGACGTGATGCGCACCGTTCTCGCGGACAAGCGTTTTGCCCTTTTCCGAGCCGGCAGTGCCTATAACGGTCATGCCGTGCGCACGCGCTAACTGGATGGATGCAAGGCCAACCCCTCCGCTCGCGCCGTGGACCAGAACGGTTTCGTTCGGGAGGCAATGAGCTTTCTGGAAGAGTGCGCGATAGGCAGTTCCATAGGGGACCCCCATTGCAGCGCCTTGCTGAAACGACACGTTCTTTGGCAGCGGATGCAACTGCGATTCGAGGCATAGCGTCTGCTCGGCGTAGCTGCCGGTCACGTTTCCCGCGACATACACGCGATCTCCTGCGCGCACGCGCTGCACACCGGCACCCACACTCATTACGGTTCCAGCCGCATCTGCACCTGGCGTATATGGAAGCTGCGGTTTGACAGCATAGGTGCCGGTGCGTTGATACGTCTCGAATGGATTCACGCCGGCAGCATGAACCTTGACGAGGACCTGTCCCGGACCCGGTTGCAGATCGGGAATATTCTCGATCTTCAACACCTCCGGTCCGCCGAATTGCTGAACGCGAATCGCTTTCATCGAATCTCCGCTTACTTCTTCGAAGCCGACCGTAAGTAGCCATCGGTCTTATTCAGCCAGTCCTGTCGAAGCGGATAGAAGATATCGAGATCGACCGTGTCCTCCATTGCTTCGGCCTTGTGCGGAACGTTGGACGGAATGCAGAGCACTTCGCCTTCGTGTACGACAATTTCCTTACCTTCTATCCAGAACTTGAGCGCGCCTTCGAGGATGTAGGTCACCTGCTCGTTCACATGGCTGTGCTCAGGAACGATGCAGCCCTTCTTCAGCAATACGCGGGCGAGCATGACTTCGTCTCCCGTGATGATTTGTCGGTCGAGCTGCGGATTCACCTGCTCGAGTTCAACGTCCTTCCACGCGGTGTATTTCATAGGGAAATAAGGGTATCAGGTGGAACTGACGGAAGACCTTCCTCCACGCGTTCAGAACCGCCGGCGGTAGCCGGCGGGTCGGAGATGACCGAATGGCCAGCTCCGAGGGGATAGATGGAGCGACCATTCACGTTAGGCGTAGCCGCAAAACAGGCGGCTCCCCCACCGCCTACTGGCGCCGGTTCCGTTACCACTTCAGCGTCCTCCGCTCCTCACTGCTTCTGCGCGCCAACTCGACTCCATGCATTACGTTCAGCATCTGCTCGTGTGTAACAGCTATCTTTGATTTTCCCAAAATGGCGTCGCGGACATTCTCATAGAACAGGCGGTAATCTCCGGCTTCTGTTTCCACTCGCTCCGCGCCATCCGGCGACTGCAGCATTCCCCAGCTTTCCTGTTTTTCTTTGCCCCACGAATCACCTCCCGACACTTCACCGCGCTTGAGCCCTTCCTCCTGGGGATCGATTCCATGCTTCACATACGCCCCTTTCTCGCCGCGCACGAGGAACCGCAGATCCGGAGCGAGGGCGATCATGCTTCCGCGAAGCAGAGCACGCATCCGCGGATAGTGCAAGAGGACCTCGAAGGCGTCGTCTACCTTACCTCCTTCGCGCTCAATGCGAATGTCTGCGGTGACCGCCTCGGAAGTGCCAAACAGAAGCAAGGCCTGATCGAGCAGATGAACGCCGAGATCGAAGAAGATTCCGCTTCCCGCTTCGGGACGCTCGCGCCAGGCATCGGGCCGCAGCTCGAGGCGATAGCGATCGAAATGCGATTCGAATAAGACGATTCGTCCGAGCCGATTTTCGGCTAGAAGATTCGAGACGGTACGAAAGTCGCCATCGAACCGGCGGTTTTGATAGACGGTCAGCAATTGCGGGCGTTCGCGAGCTAGATCGACCAGCTCTTTTGCTTCCGAGTAAGTCGTGGTGAACGGCTTGTCGACGACCACGTCTTTTCCTGCAATCAAGCACTGCTTCGCCAGCGCATAGTGCGAGTTATTTGGCGTAGCGACTGCGACGAGTTGTATCTCAGGAATCGCGAGCAACTCCTCAACCGAACGCACCTGAGCGGCACTTGGATACACTCGTGACGCGTCATCACCTTTCCTCTGCACGATTGCGCGCAGCTTCAGACCGGTAACGGCAGAAATGATTGGGGCATGGAAGACCCGCCCCGCGAAGCCGAAGCCGACAAGTCCAACGTTAATCATCTTTTAAGACCTAAGTCCTCATTGAATGCATTTCGCCCAAACAAAACCCATAGACGCTGGCAGGGCGTCCGATTCGCTAAACTTGCCTTCAACCTGTACCCCTTACCCTCTCCCCCTCCCCCCTTTTTTCGGCAAAATACATCTTTCAAAGGACTTAATGTCACTTTTCACCGTTTTTCCCGATTTTGTACGCAATATCTTGTATTCCAAAAATGCGAAATACCGACATCTTGTTTATTACTTCTTGGTAATCACCCCTTTTTGCGCTGTTCTACGCACCCGCACCGACGCGACCTGACGCCCATGCAGCGATCTCGACGCGCGCTCGGGTCCATACTCTCCCTTGCCAACTGTCGCAGACGTTCGCCACTGCCTTCTGGATGCGCTCGAACAAACCCTGGAAGCTACGCGCACTTCATCAGCCTCACGGAATTCTCCTTTTCTTTGCCTGGCTCCGTACCGTAATGGAACCAGAATCTCGGGACAGAGTCAAAGAAAAATTATGTGGAAAATTCTACGAAGATTCAGTCAGTTACAAGCAGTAGACGGTATTTTGAGTCGTTGTTCGTGTGTCGACGTGGCAAACGGGAGAACGAGCAATTGTCGCAGATCCGGTGCCTGCAACCCGGCACACCTTCGCTCGGAACTTGCTTACGTATAATCGAATTTTCGCGGCATTCTTCATGATTCAGACTCTGTTCGGCAGCCTCGACGAGGAAAAAAACAAAAAGCCAGGCTTTCTCGATCGTATGAAAGAGGCGGTCTCGCGCACGCGCGAGAACCTCAGCGAGCGCATCGACGAAATCGTTGCTTTTAATAAAGAGATCGATGCCAACACTCTGGATGATCTCGAGACTACACTGATTGCGGCCGACCTCGGGACCACAACTACTACCGAGATTCTCGACGGTCTGCGTGAGAGCGCAACGCATAAGCAGATCGGAAACGTGGAAGAGTTAAAGCGTTTATTGAAAGAGCAGATTGCATCGATTCTCAACCATTCCTCGAATATTCCAGCGCAGCAGGTTGACGGCCCAGAGGTTTTGCTGATTGTCGGAGTCAATGGAACAGGCAAAACGACTACTATCGGGAAGCTCGCCAACCTCTTCCGAAGCCAAGGCAAGACGGTTTTGATGTGCGCGGCGGATACATTCCGAGCCGCTGCGATCGAGCAGCTTGAAGTTTGGGGTACTCGGACCGGAACAGAGGTGATCAAGACCAAGCCGGGCGGCGATCCTTCGGCCGTATTGTTCGACGGACTCAGCGCTGCCAAAGCTCGCGGAACGGATTACGTGATCGTTGATACCGCCGGCCGCCTGCACACGAAGCAGAACTTGATGGCAGAGCTGGAGAAAATGCGCCGGACAGCCAAGAAAGTAATCCCCGATGCCCCACACGAAACGCTTCTAGTGATGGATGCCACAACCGGACAAAACGGTCTGCAGCAGGCGCGACAATTCACGCAGTCGGCCGGCGTGACTGGAATCGTGCTCACGAAGCTCGACGGCACGGCAAAAGGCGGCGTAGTCGTGGCGATATCGCGCGAGCTTGGGTTGCCCGTACGCTACGTCGGTGTGGGCGAGAAAGCCGGCGATTTGCTCCCTTTCGATTCTCAATCTTTCGTCGATTCCCTCTTCGCATAACTCATGCCAGCGCACGATCACGAACACTTCATGCGCCGTGCACTGGAGCTGGCGCAACAAGGCATTGCACTGGCTTCACCGAATCCGTATGTAGGCGCAGTGATCGTCAGCCCTGCGGGTGAGATCGTAGGCCAGGGGTTTCACACCTACGAAGGCGTGAAGCATGGCGAGGCGCTCGCTATCGAGGAAGCTGGTGAACGAGCGCGTGGCGCAACTCTGTATCTGAATCTCGAACCCTGCTCTCACACCGGACGCACTGGGCCCTGCGCGGACGCCGTGATTCGAGCGGGCATTGCACGCCTGTATGCCGCGATGCAGGATCCCAATCCTGCCGTTTCGGGAAAAGGATTCGAGCGGCTGCGTGGCGCCGGAATTGAAGTGTATGTTGGGCTGCTCAAAGCAGACGCGCGTAAGGTGAACGAGGCTTTTGCCAAATATATCGTCCACAAGATGCCGCTGGTGACGCTAAAGGCTGGCATGACGCTCGATGGGAAAATTGCTCCGCCCTTTACGCCGCTTGGCAGCGAAGTGGGCACGGGCGATGCTGCCGGCGGATGGATCACCAGCGCAGAGGCCCGCGCGCATGTCCAGGAATTACGTCACGCTGCTGATGCGATCCTCGTCGGCGTGAATACAGTGATCGCCGACAATCCTTTGCTCACCGATCGCACTGGACGCCCGAGACGGCGTCCCCTGCTGCGCGTGGTCAGCGACTCGAAGCTGCGTCTCCCGTTGGATTCGCGCTTGGTAGAAACAGTGAAAGATGACTTGATCGTCTTCTGCTCCTTTGCTGAAGAGAAAAAGCGGCGGGAGCTCGAAGATCGTGGCATTCGCGTGGAGCAAGTGAAGCTTGGTGCATTAGATGGTCGTCCGGATATTGCAGCCGTGATTCAAAAGCTAGGTGAAATGGAGATCACCAGTTTGATCATCGAGGGCGGCGCGCTCGTCAATTGGACAGCGCTGGCGGCTGATGTAGTCGACAAAGTCTTTCTGTTTTACGCGCCAAAGATTCTCGCCGGCACAGGCTCGGTACCGTTTGCCAGCGGTCCAGGATTCCCGCGCATCAGTGAGGCTGCACGCGTGCATTCAATCTCGCTGCATCGGTTCGGAGAAGACTTTGCGGTGGAGGGTTACATTAAAGATCCGTACGCGAACAGATGAAGGACCGGCGGCCGCCCTCGGCCGGGTTTTTGGTGGGATTACCGCAATGCTCGGCCATATCCATTAAGGTTTGCGCCACGACAACCCAAAACCCGCGCGAGGGCGCGCGTCGGTCCGGACTTCTTGAACCATGTTCACTGGCTTAATTCAACAGACAGGTAGGATCGAGTCGCTGGATTCAACCGGCGGCACCACACGTATCCGCATCTCTGCGCGCGGACTTGCTTCCAAGCTCAAGGCAGGCGACAGCGTCGCCGTCAGCGGTGTCTGCCTTACTGCCCTGAGCCCTACTGCTGATTTCTTCGAAGCCGATCTCGCTCAAGAGACGATCACCCGCACTTCCCTCTCGAGTCTCGCACCTGGACGCATCGTCAATTTAGAACTGCCCACTCCAGCCGGAACGCCTCTTGGGGGGCACATTGTGCAGGGTCACGTGGATGGAACCGGTACGCTGATGTCGCTTCGCCCAACTAGCGGTGGAAGTGAAGATCGCTGGCTGGAAATTGAGATTCCCGAGTCACTCACTCGTTATGTCGTCGAGAAGGGTTCGGTTACCGTCGAGGGTATCAGCCTCACCGTTGCGAAGATCTCCGATACTCGCGTCACAATCGCAATCATTCCCCATACTTATGCGGCGACGAACTTGCATATTCTTTCGTCAGGAGAGCCGGTGAATATTGAAGTCGATGTGCTGGCGCGCTATGCGGAGAAGCAGCGGAATGAGAATCTTCGGTGGACAATTGAGCAGCTGATAGCGAGAGGGTTTTAACGGAACCGCTGCCGGTAGGCAGTGGTTTGGAGATCGCCGAATGGCGAGCTCTGCCTAACGATTGCATCAGTCTTGTGAAGTAGCGCAGCCGGAAGGGCGCGTCTGCCCCACCGCTTAGCACCCCAGCAATCGCATAGTCGGCGATTGCTGGGGACCCCGCCTACCGGCGGCGGTTCTGTTTTTTGCCGGCGAGGAGCGCTAGCTCGCGCCATTTCCAGTGGCAGTCCACGTCTGTAAAGCCGATTTCGCGCAGCCACTGAAGTTGTGTTTCGAGATCGAGCAGTTTGTTTGAGGGATCTTCGTGGTGGGGCGGCGTGTCGAGGCGGTGCAGGAATTCGTGATGCAGAGCTGCTGTTGGCGACGCTATGTGCTCCAAGTTGCAGAACAGTCCACCAGCAGTAAGGAGTTCGAAGATCTCACGGTACAGGCTCTGCTTGCGCTGGTGCGTTAGGTGATGGATGGCGAAACTAGAGACGACGCAATCGAAGCTTCCCATTTCGGGCAGTGGATTTGCGAGATCGTGGGCCACGACAGTCACTTCCTCAATCGATCGAAAACGATCGCGTAAGGTGTCCAACATCGTGGGAGAGAAATCCACAGCCACGAATTGCGCTCGCGGTCTCGCGGCCTTCACGAGGGCAAGCAGGCGTCCGCCTCCGCTTCCCAGATCGAGAATGCGTGCGACATTGTCTGGAACAAATTCCAACAGCGTGGCTTCGCCTTCTACGCGATGCGGGATGGTGTCGGCGCGGCGAAGATATTCGAGCGCGTGCTCGGCGGAGGGCCAGAGATTTACGTCGGATGAGAGATTCATTTATGAAAGATTGTCGCATGTGCCCGAATGCGACACTCCGCCGCGAGCCGGCGCTAAGGCACAAATTTGATTTGCGCGCGCTTGGACGACCCTAACCCGTCGCTCCCGACTAAACAGGCTGCGGAAAAATGCAAAACAGAACCGCCGGCGGTAGCCGGTGGGTTGGAGGTCGCCGAAAAGGCGAGCTCCGAATGCGGCGATAATGCCGGCAATTGCGCGAAACGCAACCGCAACACACGCGGCTGCCCCCACCGCCTACCGGCGCCGGTTCCGTTACCCAGGGTCGCGCCGCATTTTTCCGCAGCCTGTAAAGTCGCGGGCTTCCACCTTTACGTCATGCGAGTGTCGAACGACGCTTTTGTAGTACATGTTTGGAGGTTAAAATAGGCTGCGACTCACGGCCGTTCTCGTTCTGCGGTCACGCCACCTCGGCCCATGAATTCTGATCAGAATGCGCTTGCGGCGCTGAAACGGTATTGGGGATACGACTCCTTTCGTCCGCTGCAAGAGCGCATTGTCAGCAGTTTGGTCTCCGGTCGCGACACCTGCGTCGTGATGCCTACGGGTGGCGGCAAGTCCCTCTGCTACCAATTGCCCGCTGCGATGCTCGAAGGCCGCACCGTGATCGTAATCTCTCCGCTGATCGCTCTCATGCAGGACCAGCTTGCGCAACTCACACAAATGGGCATTTCCGCGAGTGTGCTCAACAGTGCTATGAGTACGGGAGATCAGTCGGAGATCGCCATTAAGGCGGTTCGAGGAGAGTTTCGTCTGCTCTATCTTTCACCCGAGCGCCTCGCGCGGAGAGACACCGTTGATTGGCTGAAGCAGGTTCCGGTTTCGTTCTTCGCCATTGACGAGGCGCACTGCATCTCTGAATGGGGACACGAGTTCCGTCCGGAGTACCGTCAGCTTAGTGCGCTGCGTCAGCACTTTCCCGAGTGCCCGATTGCGGCATTTACCGCCAGCGCTACGCGACAGGTACGGCACGACATCATTCATCAGCTTCGGCTACGCAATCCGGATAAGTACATTGCCAGTTTTCATCGTCGCAATTTGCGCTATGTGGTCAAGGAATGTGACTCGTGGGCGCAGCCTGATCTGCTTCTGCGCGCACTCGGCAAATATCACGGCAGCAACGTGATTGTGTATGCGCCGACGATCAGGCGCGTGGAGGAGACCGTGGACTTCCTCGAAGCGCGCGGCATTCCCGCGATCGCTTACCACGGCCAAATGGACGCCGAGACTCGCCGCACCAATCAGGAGCGCTGGACATCCGACGAAGTACGCGTCATCGTCGGAACGATTGCTTTCGGACTCGGCATTAACAAAGCCGCTGTTCGCGCCGTGATTCATCTGTCTCTGCCGAAATCGATCGAGCAGTACTACCAGGAAGCAGGACGCGCCGGACGCGATGGCGAGCCTGCGGATTGTCTGCTGCTTTGGCAAAAGCGAGATATCGGCCTGCTGACGTACTTCATCGAGAAGATCACCGATCCCTCTGAAAAAGAGCGCTCCTGGCAGCGCTATCATCAGGTCAGGCGATTCGTCGAGAGCAGCGTATGCCGGCACCTGCAGGTTTGTTCCCATTTTGGAGAGACACCCAAGTGGACTACCTGCGGCGCTTGCGATGTGTGCGGCTCGCAGCCTGAATGGCTCGTTGTGCCGGTCGAGCAGCCGACGCGTAAACGGAAGCGAGCTATGGCCTTCTCCGCAGTCAGCAACGGCTCACCCCAATCGCTGCCTGCACCTGAGCCTCCGCTCTCCGATATCGATTACGAACTCAAAGAATATCTTCGCGAGTGGCGAAGACAGACCTCCCGCGAGCAGGGACTGGCTGCGTTCGTCGTCATGCACGACAGCACGCTCGAAGCACTCTGCCGCATTCAGCCAACTAACCTCGTCGAAATGAAACGTGTTCCCGGAATGGGAGAGCGCAAGATCGCATCCTATGGGACGCCGATTCTGAAAGCCATGCAGGAGTTCCGTGCCGGGGCGCGGGCCACCGGCAACACTTCAGGAGTCAGGAAGAGCTCCAAGCCATCAGAGGAGACGAGACGGCTGCTCGCGCAGGGCCGGACGCTGGAGGAAATTGCAGAAATTCGCGGACGTCAACTTGGCAGCGTAGTCGCGCTCGTCGCCGACATGGTGGAAAGCGGCGAACTGGATTTCCAGCCACAATGGGTCGGCGGGGAGAAGGTAGATGCCATCGAAGCAGCCTGTGTTTCTGTGGGCGGCGAGAGATTGCGTCCCATCAAGGATGCCCTACCGCCGGAGATCACATTCGATGAGATCCGGCTGGTCCTGGCAAAACGTCGAGCGCGTCCGGCGTAGACAGAACCGCCAGGGGTAGCCGGTGGCGCCGGAGATGGCCGAATGGCCTGCTCCGGGTTTAGCTTTGACCCAAACTGGATTTGCGCAGCCGCAAAAAACGCGACTGCCCCACCGCCTATCGGCTGCGGTTCTGTTAGAGTCCCCGGGGCACCAATACGAAGCTCTCAATGGCAATGGCCGCAGCTCGTCGATCGCGCGAGGGGTCCAGGCGGAAGATCAGGCGAATTTGGTTGAAACGCTCCAGACGAGAGTGCAACGGTACTGTGAATCCTTCAGTTTCGGAATGGGAAGGCATTACGTTCGTCACATCTGAACTCTGCTCCAGGCGTTCTACCCCGAGCGACAGCATCGGAATTCCCCAAGTGCGAGTGTCGGCGAGCACGAGTTCCACCGAAATCGTTTGTGGATTCTGATCGGCATCGCGCATTGCGAGTTTGATCTTGTCGATATCGCGGGTCTCGATGGGTTCGTCTAAGGTTTGCACCGCTTCCATTTGAAGCGGCTTTCGATTCGAGGAGTGCACGCCTACATTCGCCGGGTCACCTTCCGCCTTTATCGAATCGAACGGCGGACGCACGAATGGATCCTGGAAGAACCAGTACGAACCGGTGAACGGAATGTGCAGCGGGTTCCTAAGGCCCGGCGCCTTCCTATTGAAGACAAGCTGCGGAGTTTGCTTGGAACTGACCTGAGGTATCCGCTTTGGCGTGAGGATCACTCCGATGTAGCCATCGCTGCGGATCGGTGTCTGCTGCAAACGCACCGGATGACTGCGCACGATTGCTCCGCCAGTTTTACGGACAAAAAGGCTTCGCAGCAACGCTGTTAACGAAGCATCTCCATGCGTGGAAGCAATGAACGGCAGCAGCCCGACCAATACCATTGCCGTCGCGCAAGAGGCGCTCAAGGCAAGGCGCGTGCCATCACGGGAAAGCATTCGCGGCGAAGTGCCTGCAGGAGTCCCACGCGGAAATTGCGTTGCGAGGATGGCGGCCCCGGCAACGAAGAGTACGAAGGCAATCTCGCGCTCGGCAATCCAATTCGCCAGTCCGGCCGCTTCCAATGCTGCCGATGCCAGAATCACTAGAGCAAGAGATTTGGAGAGTCGGCTCAAATCTTCCAGTTGAGAGAAGTTGCCGAATCCTTGTTGCGTCTGCATCTGTGCAGTATTCGGCAAAGCCTCGTCATCCTTTGTGGTTCGCAAGGCTGAAAATCCGGCGATTACCATGGCTGCCGCGATCAGTCCAGCCCAGGCTGAGCGCTCCAGGAGGAGGATCATCAACGGCGCGGTCCATATTGCGACCATTGTGAACAGAACGAGATTGCGGCGAATTTTGGAGTCTCCAAAACGTACACGCGGACCATACCCAGCGACTGCGCCTGAGAACGCCGCAACCAGGACAATCATGACGTACTCGACAGCGACAATGACCGGTGGCAGCCATCGAAGCTGTTGGAGTGATGGAGGAGTAATCCAGGTCCTGAGAACGACATACCGAAGCGGACACGCGATGAAAGAACTGATAAAGCCGGCCAGAACGGAATACGCGAGCGCGCGGCGTGAGCGAACCCAAAATGGAACTTCGGAAGGCGGTCTTACGACACGCGGCTCTCCTCTATTCGCGCCGCGCGGAATGTACAGGAAGGACACAATGATGGAGCATCAGCCAGGAGCTGATACGTGGTTTTGACACCTCAAGTGTAGTCCCGGTTCCTCGGCATGGAGGGTTTTGAACACCAAAAACAAGGGGATAGGAAAGAGGGGACAGGTTACAGGGGAGGCAACATCCGTTTGCCTGAACCTGTTTCCTGTCCCCTGTTACCTATTCAATTAGAGCTGGCCGACGCGGCTCCGAGTGTGTCTGTACCCGCGACCGATGCCGCCGAGGCGGGTGTGGCAGTTTGGTAGCTCGGAGTTGGATGGTTGTAAAGTCCGAACAACAAGTGGTACCGAACCTTCAGCACTTCGCAGAGCATTTGGAAGGAAGCGCTCATAATGTTGAGCCGGCTGCGGTCGTCGTGGATCGCTTCCACACCTACTTCCTTCACGACGAAGCAGAAGCGATCAGCGAGCATGAGCACTTCAGGATCGAAGCCCCAGCGCTCGATGCGCTGGCGGGAGAAAATCAACCGCGCAGCTCTGCGCTTTAGGGCTTTGAAACCGCATTGGGTATCTTCAAAGCGCAGTCCCAGAACGGAACGGACCACCATCTGGAATCCGGCGCTGCAGATACGGCGGTACCAGGGAGCTGCCACCCGTTCTCCTCCGGCAACAATTCCGCGCGAGCCAATGGCGATGTCGGCCCCTTCATGGAGGGCGGAGAACAGCTTGTGACATTCCTGAATTGGTACAGAAAGATCGGCGTCGCAGAGCAGGATGATCTCGCCCAACGCGGCTTCGACGCCGCGACGCAGGCTGAATCCTTTGCCGCGATTGATGTGATTCTGCAGCAGGCGCAAGTACGGCAGCTGCTGCATGTGGCGCGTTACCAAACGGGCGGTGCCGTCGCTTGAGCCATCATCGACGACGATAATCTCTGCGTTCCATTCCTCGGTCTCGATAAATGCAGCCAGCTTGTCGAGAGTGGCATCGAGCCGTCCCTCTTCGTTGTAAGCCGGAATGACGATAGTGAGCGAATACATGGTTCACCTTGGGTTCAGTGTGTCCATCGCTTCTGTCGCCCGGTGAAACCGAGACGGCCAGACTTCGACGGTCTGGGCCGGCTTCCTTCTCGAGGCTTTGTTTCGCCGCTTCAATGCAATGTACTTCGCGAATGACTGGAGATACTGATCAACCACTTTCTCCATCGTCATGCGCACCGCTACTGAGAAATTCTGCTCCGCCATCTCCTGCTGCAGAGTCGGATTCTCGAGTAGATCAGCCAGGACCTTTGCCAGGCTGTCGGTATTACCGTTTTCGTAAAACAACATAGCTAGCTCTTCGGTCTGAGCCATGTCGCGGAAGTCAGGGATGTCTGAACCAATGATTGGTACAGCAAACTCACAGGCTTGATGCGCTACTCCGCTTGGTCCGCCCGCAGAGGTATAAGGCAGAACCATCACGGTCGCAGAGGAGAAGAGATTCCCAATTTCATCCTCTGGAACATAGCCCTGGAATTCGATTCGGGAGCAATCCTTCCAGCGCTCGCGCAGAGATTCGACGTAGCCGGGGCACATCGGGTGGTTCGAACCCGCAATTACAAGTTTGGCATTGGGAAAGCGATCGGCAATCTGGGCAAAGGCTTCGATCAGAATTTCTGGCCGCTTGTATGTTCCCCATTTGCCGAACGTGAGAATCCGGTGCTCCGGATTGCCGCGCTTGCCGATGTCTGGAAATTGCGGTGCAGCCGAAAAGATTCCGTGTTTGCGCAAATGGACGTACTCACCACCGTAATTTTCCAGCAGTAGCTTGCGATATGAAGGCAGGAGAACGGTTACCGATCCGGAAAAGAGGATCAGCTTGGTCGCAATCGCGCCGCAGAAACGATACAGACGTGGGAAGCGCGTGCCTTTGGACAAATCCAACGCTTCGATTACATGGTGCAGAGTAATGTGAGTATAAAAACCAAACAGTCGCAATAAGAATGCCGTGCAAATGCCAAGAAATGCCGGGATCGGCTTATCCCCGAAGCTGGAGAAGACCAAGTTGAACCAGACGACGTCTGGCTTATGCTTTCTCACAGCCCGCAGCAGCGCGAACGGAGTGGAGGCGGAATTGAATTTCCAGCAGCGATCGACGTCGAAGTCAGAAAGCTCCGGAGCGGGCTGATCCATCTGATCGGCCAGGACCGTGAGGCTGATGAGGTCGTGCTTCTTGAGTTCTTTGGCTAAATGGAAACCGTACTCGTTGAGTCTCTCTGTGCTTGGTGGGAACGCGGTGACTAAACAAACCTTCATAGGGCCCATCCGCCTTTACGTCAGAAGCGGCTTACCTGTTTACAGATGAGACACTCTGTCGAGATGTTGGCAGCAGCTTAGAAAAAGTTTTTTTACGAGTTCTTCATCTTCTGGCGATGCAGTTCATTCGCGAACTTACAGGCGAACTGCATTGCGTGTCTCACTCCAGCAATAATCGTAAAGACATTAACATTCTGATAACGTCGCGCTCGGCGACGAAGGATGCAGCGGGTTGCTGCATCCTTCGCCCGCACGTCAGAAGCGAATCGTCGGACCGAAGGAGACCTTCAGGTCGTGCTGCGCGCCGCGATCAAAGTAGATCTCGTCGCCCGCATCAACACGGATACCCAGTGGGCCAAGGAAAAATTCGAGTCCGCCACCGGGATAAAAGACGCCGTTCAGGTCAGTATTCTGAAGACTCGTCGGGAAGTTGCCGAAGGTAACCGCTCCGGGGGTTACGCCGAAACGAACAAAGCCGCCCTTGGCAAACAAAAATGCGCGTACAGGCGAGTTCGTACCTAACTGGAACTTCGGTCCGAACGCGAAATGAGTGGCGCGTAGATCGGAGCGGAACAAGGTCGTGTTACCGCCGATCTGACTAACGCTCGTGGTGTTGCTCTGCGAGAAATCGTACGAACCCTCAGCCTCAAGCGCAACGTTCGGATGTACGTTCAGGCTAACGCGGCCGCCCACGCCGTAAAGGTTAAGATCACTGGCGGATGCGCGGAACAATTCACCGTATACACCAATTTCTCCGTGATCCTGCGCGCGCATGGCCGGCGCGCAAATCAGCGCGCCTACAGCAATCAGCATGACTGCTAAACGTGTTTTCATTGGAACCTTCCCCCAAATTGCAAATCTGTCGTTCTCCACGTATTTGGGCGCGCAACTTACGTTCGCACATCCCAACCAGGGTGAGGTGAAGAGACGCTAAATGAGACGAGCAGCGCAGGCCACAGGTTGGCAGCGACTGAGAGTAGCTGTCGCGTTCTCTCCCTCTACAGGAGAGTCCACGATTCTTGCGTATCGCAGCCAGAAAACCCCGTTGCTGCGCGGTGCAATCAGAAACAATCAGAGGTAGAGAGATGCACGGGACGCTGGACATAAGAAAAGCAGCAAGCGGCTCTCTGGACGGAGATATCTTCCAGATTCGCTATGAGGACCTCGGTGGTGAGTCATTCACCGCGAGCATGAATAAAGAAGAACTGCACGAGCTCTTATACGACAAGCTGTCTCTCGACCTCCCTAATAGGGAACTCGATCTCGCTTTCGATCGTGTCGTTAAGGACGGTTACGTCAGGTTTCCTGAACTTGACATGCGAGAAGAAGAACTCGCTGGAGTTGGATTGAGGTATCTGGGACCTGAAGGATGATCTAGCTGCCTACCTGCTTGACAGTGCCGCGAAAAACCTGACGCGGATTGCGCGCGTGGGACGCGGATTAGCGGGGAATAAAAGTTGCTTAGGTGATCCAGGATGCTTTTGCTGCTCTTTCCTTCGATCGTTGTCAAATGAATCGCTGAAATTGCCACGATGACCGCCCAATTTTTCCGCGTTAATCCGCGTCGTGTTTTCTCATTCAAGCACACAGTCCTGTTACTCGCTATTTACGGTTTGGGGCGCCAACTTGCGCGCCAGATCTGCCGCAATTTGGCGCCCGTGGAACCGTCCATTCTCAATGAAAATCTCACTCGTCCGCGCTCCAGCGACGATTACTCCTGCCAAATAGATCCCCGCGACGTTTGATTCCAAAGTTTCGGTGTTGCAGTAGGGACGGCAGTCATTACCGCTAATGTGAACGCCAAGGCTGCGCAGGAAGTCATAATCCGGATGGTAACCCGTGAGCGCAAATACGAAATCGTTGTCGATTTCAAAGCTCCGACCTTGAGTTTCCAACAGAACGCTTCCTTCCCGAATCTCGCGGACGACAGTATTAAAGTGCGCGGTTACCTCGCCATTTCGAATACGATTTTCGATGTCAGGCAGAATCCAGTACTTCACGTTCTTGTGCATCGCCGGACCACGGTGAACTAAGGTGACGCGTGCTCCATGTCGCCAGAGCTCCAGCGCAGCAATCGCGGCTGAGTTCTTGCCGCCGATCACCAGTACATCGGTGTCGTAGTACGGATGCGGCTCGTGATAGTAATGCGCGACCTTGCTTAAGTTCTCGCCAGGAATATCCATATAGTTCGGCAGGTCGTAGTAGCCGGTCGCAAGTACGAGCTTTTGCGCGGAGTGTACGTGAGGGACGTCGAAGCGATCGCGTGTGTGTACACGGAAGTTCCCATCGCTTCCCTCCACGCGTTCTACGCGCTCATATTGCCGGACGTCCAACGCATAGTGGTCGGCAACTTTGCGATAGTACTCCAGCGCCTCGCTCCGATTTGGTTTCTGGTTCGGACTGCTGAATGGAATGTCGCCGATTTCAAGAAGCTCAGGCGTGGTGAAGAACGTCATGTTGGCCGGATAGTGAAACAGGGAGTTCACCAGGCAGCCTTTGTCGACCAGAACCGCGCGCAATCCCACGCGCTGCGCGTCAATCGCGCAAGCCATCCCCGTAGGACCTGCTCCGATTACCAGTACATCGAAGATTTCCGTGCCTTGTAGAGTCATTCTGGGCGACGCAACCAATATAGATGATGCAGACGGCGCAGCGATGCTAGTTACCGATATAGCGCGATCAGAACGCGGTAAGTGCTCATGCCATTATTCCCTGCCTGCGACAAACAAGCGCCAATTGAATAGCCGCCGGCTGGCATCTCGAGCACGCGCTTCGTTAGAACATTCGGAAGATCGGCAGAGCTTGGCGTAGTGAAGTTGAAGCTGTAGGCCTGCATGTTGCGTCGAGGCAGTGCCGCCATAGCAGCGCCGCCAGCGGTGTCACCTGTGCAGGCGATTCGACGAAGCTGCGTAGACGTGACCGCCTCCATCGCGGGCAGTCCGTGCTTCTTCCGCAGCGATGCAATCTGCTTTTCGACCGCCTCTTCGAAATCTTCTGAGGAAAGCCGGGCAACTCCAGTAGCGAAGTCCTCCGTTGCCCACAACTGGTTGCCGGAGCGCACAATTCCCACCCCCATTTGGTTGTAAGCAGGGTTGAGCAAGTTTGTGCGATGGCCGGGTGAATGCATCCAGCCCGATTGCAGGGTTTCGGCGTCGTCACCGAAGCCAACGTTCTCGGCAGCGGCGCTGAAGCGAGCGCCTTGGAGTGAGAGTCTTTCAGTGAATTTGGCTTCTCCAGGCAGCTGATGGGTCAAGTTCTTCTGCTTCGCCATCTCATCGGAATGCAAACGTGCGGCAATCGCCAGCCGGTTGTCCCAAGTGAGCGGAGAAGCATTCACTTTTGCTCGCTCCTGATTCGTCCATTCCAAAATCTGACGTTCCATTTCGGTCGTGCTAGTGATCTCTTGTGCGGAGGCCATCGAGCAGAAACAAACGATGAACAAAAGGAAAGATCGAATCATTACGATTTCGAAAGCCGCGTCATTCTGAGCCGTGCCTTTCGGCAAAGGACCTTGTGGTTTGCACTTCTACAAGCCTTCCAACGCAAACACAACGTCGTTCAAAACGGGTGAGGAAGGCACGGTATGAAGATCCTTACCATCATCTCACCTTCGCCAGTCGCTACGAGCTCGTGCTCATCATGCGATCCAAGTCGCTGATCAGAAGCTCCGGGCTATAGTGCCCGAGCATGACGTTGCCGTGATCGGTCGCAATGTTGACCACGTTCCTTCCGCCCCAGATGTAAGCTGTGCCGGCTGAGGTGAGACGAATGCCATAGCCAAGCCCCTTCCAGGGTTCAGTGTGGTACGAATGAATGCTGGCGCGCGGAATGAAGCGCAGTGGAAGAAAAAACCCTTTTACCTGCACGCCGTCGCTGCGCACGATGTACTTGAAGCCATCCAGCACCGCGACGGCCACCCACGCCATGACGGCAATCAGGAAAACGCCCAGCAGTCGCGCAGGACCGGGCAATTCAAAAGCGAGCCAAAGGCCTACTGCCAACCCGGGCAGAACAAATAGGAGCTGCGCGGGCGATCGATGATGCTCTTCAGCGATCAGAACTCCCTCGGGCGACGGTTGTAGTTTCAGACGGGGCATCTGCGCCAATGCCACGACCGCGAATACGAGTGCCAGGACGGGAAGAAGTGCGGGCAGCGGCCAAACCTGCGACATCGATCGACCATAGGCGGCGTGATCAAGAACCTGCCAGCACACTACGAAAACCACGCCGATGGTGAAGTAGTGAATGAGCGTGACCACAAGGGTAAGAGACCGCAGTCGAAATGAGCGCAGCAGCACAAAGCTCATGACGGCGATAGCGAGAAGAAGAAAGAACGTGGCAAAGCCAAGAAACGTCTCGGGCGATTGCCATCCGTTCGGCCTCCCATTCAAGTCAAAGTGCACCGCAATTCGCGCCGGCAGATCACTGCGCACTGCCGAAAAATGAAGAGCGAAAACGGGAATCGCCGCCCAGGGGACAATTATGAGAAGCTTTTCGAGCCAAGATGATCTTGATTGCAACAAAATCCCTCCAATTGTCCCGTACTCCGCGGAACTCTAGATACTGTGATCCCGCGGACCGCGAGGGAGTACTCAATGTATCCGGAAAGTTAACGCCGGCCCGGGGTGAAATCCGGACGAAGGCATAACTCAATCGTTCCGCGAAATCCGCGTCCCATCCGCGGGATCCGCGTCGGGTTTCGCGCCGCAATACATAAGCCGGTAGCTGAAACCACAGCCGTGTTTATGCTGACGCGCTTCGATTCTTAATTTCGGCCAAGAGCCGCTCGATCTCTTCCTCGCGCTCCAGGCTCGCAAAACGATCTTCTAATGAATCACCAGTCAACTCTCGGTGTGCCTGATTGATCGCGTCCCCACGCGCAATCTTTTGCTTCATGCGGTCAAACGTGTCAACGTGCTTGCCATCGCCAGCTGCCGACTGGGCCGCGCGAGTTTTACCAACGACACGCGTCCGACGCGCCTGTGCGACCAGCATGTCCGACTTCGCCTGCGCTTCTTCGAGCTTCTGCTCCAGACGGCGCAGCGCGTTCTTCAGGTTCTCGACTTCAATCTTCTGATCGGCAACTTGCTGCTCGAAGTTCGTCGCGTTCTGCTTGCATGAGAGTGATCGCTCCAGCGCAGCACGCGCGAGATCATCCTGCTTCTTGGAAACTGCGAGTTCCGCCTTGCGCTTCCACTCCACGGTCTTCTCGTCGTTTTCCTTCTGCTTCTTCTCCAGCAGATGCTGATCGGCAATGGCAATTGCCACTTGCGTCTTCACTTGCAGAAGCTGGTTCTGCATGTCGAGGATGACTTGCTTAATCATCTTCTCGGGGTCTTCTGCCTTGTCCACCAGGTCATTGATATTGGCCCGGATCAACGTTGAAACTCTCTCAAGTAGTGCCATGACTCAAACTCCTTTCGTTTGCCCTGCAATTTCTTTGGTCGAATAATTCCGGCAACTCGGAATTCGGGAGATCGTTCAGCCGGCGGCACGCTTGCGCTCGCGTCCGGCCATCACAGCGCCCAAAGCCGCGCCGATTGCGGTCCAGATCGCCAGATGACCATTCAGCAGACCGATGACGACTCCGCTCAACAGCACCGCGACGAATGCTCCCTTCCAAGTATTCATAACCTTCTCCTGTCCGTTTCATTGCGGGGACATTCGCTTTGCGCAAATGTCCCGCCAGTAGTCAATGCGCCTGACCTGACGCGGCGCCGGCCGATTTCTTCTTCGTTGCATCGCCATCGGCGTCGCCGTTCTTCAACTGCTTCACGCGGCCAAGCAGCTCGTTCATGCTCATGCCCGAGAGCGCCTCGAAGAGCGCGGGGACCTGGGCGGCGATTTTGGTCATGTCGCCTGTGATCTTGCTTGCGCCGGCAGCGCCGTCGTTGCCCGTGGAAACAATGGTGATCTTGTCTATGTTGGCGAGCGGCGCGGCCATCGCGCGTACCACTTCGGGAAGACCGGTGATGAGTTTGTCCACTACGGCGGCCTGGTTCCATTCCTGGTAGGCCTCGGCCTTCACGTTCATCGCCTTGGCTTCTGCCTCGCCTTTCTTGAAGATGATTTCGGCTTCGGCTTCGCCCTGCGAGCGTGTCGCGGCGGCGCGTCCTTCGGCTTCGACTATTTGGCGCTGACGTTCGGCATCAGCCAGGGTCTGAATGCGCTGGCGCTCGATCTCAGCTTCTTTCAGCACGGT
>Ga0134126_10001661_pt1 | contig 28299 bp, 25 predicted proteins | sample KB31752_FD_96881 | JGI IMG/M metagenome (GOLD analysis project Ga0134126, IMG submission 96881) | Terrestrial soil microbial communities with excess Nitrogen fertilizer from Kellogg Biological Station, Michigan, USA - KB3-175-2 | ecosystem: Environmental > Terrestrial > Soil > Unclassified ... | reverse complement strand
TGCGCTGCATGGCCTCGAGCAATCCCACCGCGCGCAGCGTGTTGTTGTCGAGGTACTTCGCCGGCTCCCGCACCGACTCGCCCACCTCGATGAACGCCGCCATATGGATGACGCCCTCGATGGCGTGCTCGGCCAGCACGCGTTCCAGCAGCGCCTGATTGGCGACATCGCCTTCGACGAAGGTCGCCGCTGCCGGCACCGCGTCGCGGTAGCCATGGCTGAGGTTGTCGTAGACGACGACATCGTGGCCCTGCGCCAGCAGGGCTTCGGTCATCACGCTGCCGATGTAGCCAGCCCCGCCGGCGACGAGAGCTTGCATAGTGGTCTGGAAACGATTTTAGCCGATTATGAGACTCGTTTTATTCGCCCACTCTCTGCCCATTCGCATGGACGCACGACTGAATCGTCCCGATTTCCGCACTGAATCGCAGCGCCAGTGACCTGCCCGCAATCTCCGTACAACGGAGAGTACTACGCCACGGTTGCGGAAACGCTGCCCTGCTTTTGCGTTTCGAAGGGTAAATAAGCAGTCGTCGTCGGGCGGTCGGAAAGCGGAGAACCAGGGGGGTTTCCCAACGCCGCGCAGCCGCTGCCTCTTCCACCGCCATGGGTCCGATGCTTCGCCGCAAATGCGGCGGGCGTGAGACACCCGAGGCCGCTGTGCGGCCGGGCTTCGTTGTATTCCCACCGCATCCGAGTGCCTCGAGCCGCGGGCGGCAGGGCCCGAGTTGCCCCGCAGGTCGGGGCGCGATCGCGGGGCCAGGCCCCCGAACTTCGGAATGGCGGGCCCCTGCCGGGGAGCGACTCTCGGGAAGGGGCGAGACGGGGCGCATACCGCGAACAGCCGCCTTCCGGGCTACGAGCTCCATCCGTTCTTTCTTATGACCGCTTGCAACGCTTCGTCGTCCAGGCTCAGATCTGCCGCCAGCTTCCGCAGCTTCGTGTTCTCATCCCGTAGTTGCTTGGCTTCCTGCGCCTGGATCATGTCCATGCCGCCCTACTTTCCACTGGTACAGCGTCGGCGTCGCCACCCCTACCTCCCGCGCCGCCTCCGCTGCCCGCCTCCTCCGCACCTCAGCAAGCGACGCGGGCCACCAGACGAATTCTGCAGTTCCCTCGTTGCAACGTACGCACACTTGCAGAAGGGGGAGGGTTCAGCTATGCTTTGGACCACGTTGGCACGCAGCGCAATTTGTTGGGCCCTGCGTGCTTAAGGAGGCATTAGATAGTGGTAGCGTGGCAATCTCATTGTGAGTTGCAGGCCGGAGGTGTGCTCGACGGCACTTGCGACGCGCGATTTTGGCTGGCGGCATACACTCGCCCGCGCCACGAGGAACGCGTCACCGAATTCTGCCGACAGCGGGGCATCGAATCCTTTCTTCCGCTGCGAGCGGTTTCGCGTCGCTGGAGTGACCGCACGAAGACGCTGAAGATTCCTCTATTCCCTTCCTATGTCTTTGTTCGCGCCGATGAGACCGAGCGCCGGCGCGCAGTTCAGGCGCCAGGTTTTCTCTGGTTCGTGCACAGCCAGAGCGGACCGGTGCACGTAGCCGAAGCAGAGCTTCATGCATTGCGCCTTGCATTGGCAAGCGGATTAGATTGCGATCCGCTGCCAAATGCACAAATTGGCGACGAGGTCGAGATTACCGCAGGTGCGCTGCGTGGCTGTCGCGGACGCCTGCTCCGCAAGGATGCAGCGTCCGTACTGCTCATTGTGTCAGCGATCAATGGGGGTGTACGGGTTGCCTTGCCTGACGCGTCTTGGGTCAGTACTGTAGCGCGCGGCACGGCATTCATTACATAAAGCGCTGCTGCGGGTGAGCGCAATACCGCACATCGGGACCACCCGGACGGAGATGAGCACAGTCACGCGCCGCAGTCGGTTCGCTTTCGGACAGCAAGGCCTGGTGCTGATGGCATGCGGATTGGCCTTGTACTTCACGCAACGACAGTGGCGATTCGATGGCGCATTCCGCGCCCAACGCTTCGGTGCCGCCGTCGCGGTTTGGCCACAGAACGCGGCCGGATGGCGGATGCTTTCTCAACAGGCAGATCAGAGTTCAGCCGAGAGTGTTCAGGATGCTCAGAGGGCGGTGCGGGACTCGCCCGACGATTGGCAGAACTGGTCGGCCTTGGGTGCCGCGCAGCTGGCTTCAGGCAATGTCGGAGCAGCCCGGAGCGCAATGGCAGAGATGGGTGCCCGAGCCAGGATTTTTGATGCGCACTGGGAATTGGCGAACCTTTATCTCGTGACTAATGACGAAATGGGATATTGGCAGCAATTGAGCCGTGCCTTCGCGGTCGAGCTTCCGACCGCGATCTACGGAAGCCTGAGTTTTGTCTATCCGCGAGCGCTTCATGACCCCTCGCGGCTTCTTCGCTTGGCCGATGAGTCCTGCAGGGCCGCAACCTCGCCCGGGCAATGCGTTGTGATCCGGCAACAGCTGCTCTTCTTGCTGATCGATAAATACAATTGGCCGCTCGCCGTTCGGGAATGGGAAGTGCTGCGCGCGCAGCCGCTCACCGCAAGCCAGCGCGAGGATGTAGGTGTTGAAGCAGATTATTTCCTGAAGCGCTTGATCGCCGACCACCGCGGCATGCTCGTCCATACCGTGTGGTCCGAGTTACTGCAGAATCGGCTAGTTCCTGCGGATCAATTGCCCGCCGCCGCCGATAGAATCGTGAACGGCCAGTTTTCCGCTCCCCTTCAGCCGACGGCGTTTGGCTGGAACGTCTGCGGCACCTGCGGCCCAGTGGTGGCCCGCGAGCCAATGGCCTCGGTTGGCTCGGGGCGCGATTGGGCTCTTTCCATGGAAATGGACGGCAGCGCGGGTGAAAGCGGTGTGCTGGCTTGGCAAAGCTTGCTGCTCGATCCCGGCACCCATTACCGATTGACGTTCACCGCGCAGCGCGCAGATGAAAGCAGTGAAACCGGCTTGGTGATTCGTGTAGTGAATTCCGAAGGTCACCCCTGCATGGCCGCAGATCTGTCGGCCGGAACGGCGAACAAGCGCTATTCAGCCGCATTCCAGACCGCATCGAATGCGCAAGATGCCTCCCCGGATTCTTATCGGCTGGAAATCTACTATCAGCGCCCCAGCGGGCAGGTGATGCTGCGGGGGGTGGAACTGCTCTCCGGCATGTTCCTGACCAGCATCAACGCGCCCGAAGCGCCTAAGGCGGACGGTGGAATTTGCTGAGCGAAATCCCAAGTCCAGGATTGCGCGCTGCGCGACCTCCGCTGTCGGTATTCCGTGCCGGAGCGCGCACCTCTGCGCCCCTGCCTGGGGCCGCTCGATCCACCGCACGGCGCGCAGTTCTGTTCCTGGTCGTGGCGCTGGTCGCAGCGATGATCCTCGATGCTGGAGGCACGGATACTCGGGTTTATCTCCCTTGCTATGCCATTCTCTACCTCGCCTTGATCGCGAGCGTAGCGGCCGGATGGACGCGGATCGGCGAGCCCCCTTGGCGTAGCATCGACACCGCCTGCTGCGGACTCCTGCTGCTACCGCTGGTGCAGATCGCGGCGCGGCGCACCTCCGACCCGGCATTGACCGAGCAGGCGTTCCTGCACATCGCGGCGGCGACTGCCGTCTACTGGATGGTGCGGCGGCTCCTGCGCACCCGGCATCCGCTTCCGCTGGGGCATTGGTTTGCTGTCTTCTGCGGCGCGCTTTCGGTGGAGGCGATCTTCCAGCGGGTGTTGACTCCGCACTACATTTTCGGTCTCATCCTGAAAGACTACGCCCTTCCTATGGGACCCTTTGTCAATCGCGATGATTTTGCCGCGTGCGTCGAGCTTCTGTTTCCGTTCGCCTTGCTGCTGGCGCTGAGTGCGCATCGAAAGGGACGCTGGATTTATATCTTGTCGGCTTGCGCCGCAATGGCGGCGGTTGCGATGAGCGCATCGCGTGGCGGAGCAATCGGGATCGGCTTTGAACTCGCGTTGGGCTCGTGGCTCGCTTGGCGGCGCCATGGCAGCACGGGCATCTCTTTTTGGACCTGGACTCGCCGCGGGCTGCTGCCTATTCTGGCGGTTGGTGCTGCCGCCACCGCCGCCGTCGGAATCGGCGCCATGCTCGGGCGGCTACCGAGCGTGGATGTGGCGCTGGCGTTGCGGTTGAAATTCTACGAAGCCGGCTCGGCCATTGCGCGCTCGCATCCGCTGTGGGGCACCGGACTGGGGACATGGATTGCTGTGTATCCGCGCTACGCGCGCATAGACAATGGCAAGATCCTCGAATTCGCCCATTCCGATTATGTTCAATGGGCCGCGGAAGCCGGACTGTTGGGCGCGGGCGCAGTTGCCGGTTTGATCGCTTCCGCGGTACGGACGTGCCGTCGCTGCGGCAGCCCACTGGGGCCGGATGCATTGGCTGCACTGCTGGGCCTCGCTGCCTTTTCCTTCCATGCCTTATTCGATTTTCCCTTTCATATCCCTTCGCTGCTGTTGCTGTTTGCCGCGGTCGCGGGCACCTGTTGCGCCGACCGGGGCTTTCGTGCGGTGGTATCGTAACGGAGACGCGAGGCTTTATCCATGAGTGATTATTTGCCAGGCAACTTGGCGACGCTTGGTCCGGTGCCGCGGGAAGACCTCGCGCCTGTGGCGTTCCCGACCATGACGCCGGAGTTGGAAAACTCTGCGCTCGCCCTGCAATTGCACCTGTTGCGCCGCCATGTTTGGAAGATTGCGGTGCTCGTGGCTTTGGTCACGACCCTCACGTCCGTCTGGGCGCTCCGCATTCCCAAGCTGTTTGCATCGACCGCGGTGATCCGCGTCGATCCCAGTGCGCCCCAGGATTTGGTCAACGGAAACCAGAACCGTCCGATCACCGAAGTTGACACGCTTCTGGCCACCGAGTCTGCGGAGATTCAAAATCCGACCGTCGTGCTTCCCGTGATCCGCCGGTTGGACCTGCTGCACAACCCGGCGATGGACTACAACCCGACCCGCAATGCGTCGCAGCTCGAAGTGGACGGCGTGCCGCAGCCATTCCTGCAGGCGTTCTTGCGGAGTCTGGACGTGAACCGCCCGCCTGCGACCATGCTGCTGAATGTCAATTTCCGCACCCGCTCGGCCGACCTCTCCGCGCGCATCGCGAATGCGCTGGCCGATGAGCTGATCGCACACGAATACGCAACGCGCTCGGAGTCACTCCGAGCTTCCTCGCAATACCTGGCCCAGCAGGTGCAGGAGCTGCGTGCCCAGATGGAGTCGAGCCAATCGGCACTCGCCGACTTCGAACGCGCGAACAACGTTGTGAGCCCGACGGATCGCTTCAATCTGATGAACCAGCGCCTCTCCACTTTGGCGACGGATCTCGACAAGCAAAGCAGTGAGGAGCGACAGTTGGAATCCAATCTGGCCCTGGGCCAAGCCGGCGATATGGACGCGCTATTGGTCTCCGATCGCGGCAATGCGCTCAAACCATTGGTGGACGCCCGCCACGCGCAGGAACTGAATTTCGCCGCCGTGGCGGCCACCTACGGACCCGGATCGGCGGCTTACCAGGACGCGCAACGCAAGCTGGCCGGGGTCAACGCCGCGGTGCAGTCGGAAGCCTCCCATATCGTGCAACAGATTCAATTGGAATACGGTGCGCAGCAGCGCCTTACCGCCCTGACCCAACAGGCATTTGACAGCCAGAAGGCTGCCCTTGAATCGTTCAACGCAAAAGCCGCGCAGTACGCCATCCTCAAGCAACAGGCCGAGTCGCAGTCCAAGCTCTACGACAGCCTGCTTCAGCAGATGGAGGACGCCGATGTCGCAGCCGGCTACCACTCCGACAATTTGCGCGTGGTGGGCCGCGCCCAGCCGGATCCCATTCCCGCCTACCCGCGCATTGGATTGACGGTCATGCTTGCGTTCTTGGGGTCGCTTTTCGTAGGCGTGCTTGCCACTTTGACCTTCGGCGGATTCGATCGCACGCTGTCGGATCCGGCACTGGTCAGCGGCATCACGGGGGAACGGCTGCTGGGCAGTCTGCCTCATATGGATAAGCCCAGCGAACTAAGCGGACTCTGGATGGCGCCCGAACTCGGGCTCCGAACCGGCTCGCAGCGGGAACCAAGCTACGGGCCATACGCCGAGGCGATGTTCAGCGTTCGCACTACGCTGATGTTGAGCGCCGGAACACCGCCACGGACGATCGCAGTGACCAGCGCACAGCCCCGCGACGGCAAAACCACGACTTCCATCAGCTTGGCGGTCGCATCAGCGCGCAACGGAAGCAGTACGATCCTGGTTGATGCGGACCTCCGGCGACCATCCGTCCATCGCGCTCTAGGGCTTGCCAACCGCGTCGGCCTGGGATCGCTGCTTCAGGGCGAGGCGCGTTTGAAGGAAGTCTTGCAACCCGGTCCTGTCTCCGGCCTGACTGTCATCGCCGCCGGCCCCCGCTTCGCTGCCAGTAGCGAATTGCTGGGCAATCGCTTCGCCCCCGTGCTCGAGGAGCTCAAGAGCCTCTATGATTGCGTCATCATCGACTGCCCGCCAACGCTGGGTTTCGCCGACAGCCTCATCGTCGGCCCTATGTGCGACGCGGTGTTGCTCGTGGCGCTCGCAGGCGAGACCCCGCGCGACTACGTGCGCGATGTGGCTGCGCAACTTCGGCGCGTGCGTGCCAATGTGGCTGGCATCGTGCTCAACGGCGTCAGTTCGCATGTGAACAGCTACTACAGCTACTTGTCGTCGTATTCGGCGTACTATTCGCCCGCCGAAAGCGAGACTTCTGCTGAAGAGGAGAACGAATGACTAGGCTGCTCGGGTTGATTTGCATTCTGGCTACCGCTCTGATCTGGCCGGCAGGCGCAGCGGCACAGGAGTCGCAGCTCCCGCTGCCCGTGGGAACCAGCCCGGTGCCTGCGGCGAACCTCAATGCCGAGCGGGCTCCGGGGGTCGCGCCGCCCGAATACCGGCTCGGGCCGGGCGACGGCGTGGGAATCTACGCGTACTCTACTCCCGAAATGAACCGCGACTTGGTGGTGAGCGGGTCCGGGGAGCTTGCGGTACCCTATCTTGCCGCGCCGTTGAAGGTGAATGGCAAGACGGCGGCCGAGGTCGCCTCTGAACTCAACCAGGCCCTGCGTGCGCAGCGCATCCTGGTGGACCCGCGCGCGGACGTGGTGGTAGTCCAGGCTCGCAGCCATCCCATAACTGTGAGTGGCGCCGTACACCAGCCCACCATCATTTATGCAGTGCGCCCGATTCCGCTGCTGGACGCGGTCCTGCGCGCCGGCGGCATCAATCCTGACCAGCACGGGTTGATGGTGGAGGTAAGTCCCGCGCCAGGGGCAGGCACCGGGCCGGAGGCCGCGGCCTCAGTTCTGCGCGTGCCGTTTAATCTTATTGTCGCGCATGCTGATCAAGATCCGCTGCTCTATGGTGGAGAACATGTGCAAGTGCTTGCCGGCGGCTTCGTGTATGCCACGGGCAATTTCAATAAGCCGGGCGCCATTCCGATAGAAATGAATGAAACCATGACGCTGGGCAAGGTCTTGGCATTGGCGGGGGGCTGGACGCCCGATTCGGACCCGGGCAAGACCGTGGTGGCGCGCGCCGGCGCCAATGGGCAAGTCGAAACCCAAATTGTGGACGCCAAGGCGATTTTGCAGAACAAACAACGCGACATCCCGCTCACCGCCAACGACATGGTGTTTCTCCCCGACAACGGCCTGCGCGGCGCGGGAGTGTTCGCCCTGAAAGCGGCGGTGACCTCATCCTTTTACGCGCTCGGACTGATCGCGGCCCATTAACTTGCGCTCTACCGCACACAGTCCTCTCAACGCATCCTCCCGGCGTGCTGTTTCGGCGCCAATTCATCTTCCCTAGGCAGTTCAATTCCAAACCGGAGAAAATCATGAAATTACTCGTACTCGGCGGGGACGGCTACTGCGGCTGGCCCACGGCCCTTTACCTTTCCCGCCTAGGGCACGATGTCGCCATCGCCGACAGTTTCGTCCGCCGACTGTGGGATTACGAATTGGGGGCCGAGACGCTGACCCCGATTGCACCGCTTCCGCAGCGGCTGAGGGCCTGGCAAAGGGTCAGCGGCAAGACCATCCGTTCCTATGTCGGCGACATTACGCACTATGAGTTCCTCGCCTCCATGCTGGTCGAGTTCAAGCCTGATGCCGTTATCCACTTTGCCGAGCAGCGCGCCGCGCCTTATTCAATGATCGACCGCGAACACGCCGTATTTACCCAAGTGAACAATGTCGTGGGCACGTTGAACCTGTTGTTCGCGATCCGCGAGATCTGCCCCGATTGCCATCTCGTCAAGTTGGGCACCATGGGTGAATACGGAACCCCCAACATTGACATCGAGGAGGGCTATATCGAGATCGAGCATAACGGTCGCCGCGATGTGCTGCCGTTCCCCAAGCAGCCCGGCTCGTTCTACCACCTCTCGAAGGTTCATGACACCCACAACATCGCGTTCGCCTGTCGCATCTGGAAGCTGCGCGCCACCGACCTCAATCAAGGTGTGGTCTATGGAACACTGACCGATGAGATCGCCATGGACGAGGCGCTGATCAACCGCCTAGACTACGACGAGGTCTTCGGCACCGCACTCAATCGCTTCTGCGTTGAAGCCGCGATTGGACATCCACTGACGGTCTACGGTCGAGGCGGGCAGACACGCGGGTTTCTCGACATTCGCGACACCGTGCGCTGCATCGAGCTTGCATGCTTGAACCCCGCGGCTCCCGGCGAAATGCGGGTTTACAATCAATTCACGGAGCAATTCTCTGTGCTGCAATTAGCGCAATTGGTGCAGGCGGCCGCTTCGAAACTCGGCCTCAAGGCCGAACTTCATCATCTCCCCCCGCCGCGTGTAGAACTCGAGGAACATTACTTCAACGCCAAGCACACCAAACTGGCGGATCTGGGATTGCTCCCGCACAAGCTCTCCGATGCCCTGTTGGATTCACTTGTCAATATTGCGCTCAAGTACCGCGATCGCATTGACACTACCCTGCTGATGCCGCGCGTCAATTGGCGTGAACCGCGAAATGATCGTCGAATGCAGCCGGGGGTAGCCATGGCGGCCCGTGTCTGACCGTAGGCACCCGCGTCCATCTTGATGTCCACCTCCCCTTTGCTATCCGGGGCGATCCCGCCCCGGGCGCCGGATTCCGCCGCTACTGCGGAATCCGGCGCCCGGCGCACGCTCTGGGCAAGCCTTCTCGGCTGGCTGGTGGTTGGGCTCAAGATTGGCAGCCAGCTTCTGCTGATCCCGCTCTCTCTCCATTTCCTCGGGGCTCGCGAGTATGCCTTCTACATCGTGATCTATAGCCTCTACGGCTCGATCGGCCTTTCTGAAATGGGGATCAATCAAACCATGGCAAATTGGCAGGCCGCGGCGTTTGCCCGCCAAGATCGTGCCGCCTTCAACCGCATCCTGGCCACTGGTTGCGGACTCTATTGGATAATTGGCGCCGCCATCGGCGTCTTGTGGACGCTGGTGATCGCTACCCAGCCCGTGGATCTCTGGCTGCTCCGAGATGGTGCTGGGCATTGGGTCGTTCTCTTCAAATGGTCGCTGGCGATCGCAGGACTGCTCGCGCTGCTGCGGATGAGCACCAACGCCTTCGATGCCACGCTCCGCGGAATTCGCGAAACTGCGCAGCGCCAGGGTTTGGTCGCGGCGATGACGGTTCTGGTCCTTCTCGTCAGCGTGCTAGCCCTCGCGCTCCGCACCGGCCTGCTCGGCCTCATCATAGCCAGCAATCTTTGCTACATCGCATGCGAAATTGGCCTTTATTTCTTGGCACGACGAACGCAGCCCTGGGTTCGGCTCGCGCTGCGCGGTTTTTCGCCGCGCCTGGCATGGCCTTTACTTGCCAATTCCTTCTTTTTCTTCTTGATGTCCATTGGAGTGCTCTTCCAAAGAGTCGCCGGAAACTTGCTGGCCGCAAGATTTGGGCCCTTGAGCGAAGTGCCTGCAATGTATCTGGTCCTGACCCTATTGCGCGTCGCGGGCTGGACCTTGGCCGACGTGGTCAGCCGAATGATGCAACCCTATATCGTGAAATTCGCTGTCGAAGATCAATTGGAGCGAATTCGCAAGTTGGCGTCGCTGACCACCAAGCTGACCTGCGTGATTGTTGCAGTAGTAGGCGCTTCCGTTTGGATCGGAGCCCGTTTGGCCATGAAGCTGGCCCTCGGAGCGCACTCTAGCGTGGGCAACGCGGTGGTCGGCCTGCTCACCGTTTCATTCCTCGTCGATGGCATGTTCCTTGCCACAACCAATTTCATGATCGGGCTGGATCGCCACCGTGGTCTCGCTTGGGCGTTGGTTTCCTATGCCTTGGGCGCCGCCGGGCTCGCCATCCTCGGCGCGCTCTGGTGGCCCGCCGCGGACCCATTGGTCGGATTGAGTGTAGGATTGCTGGTGGCAAGCGTCATCGGTCAGGGTGCAGTCCTCCCCTTCTTGATCCGACGTTGGCTGGGAATTGCATGGCGCCGCTATTGGCGCGAATTCCTCCTGCCTGCGGCGACACTGATGTTTGTGGCCTTGCTTGCCGGCTGCATCCTTACGCGAGGTGGCAGTCCATCCCTGCTGGCCATCGCTGGCGGGGTTCTTTCGGTCGGAGTGGGCATTCCACTGATTGCTTGGTCCTGGGTACTGGAGGACACCGAACGCCGCTGGCTCGCCGCGAGTTGGCGGTCGATAATTGGACAATCCAGCGCCTCGAAGGAGGTCGATCTTGTCTGCTAGCCTGCGTCTTGCTCATGCGGTGGCCCGGCGCCAATTCCGCGGCCGGTTTGCCATCGCCAGTCAACTGGCGCGCCTCAGTCGACACCGAACCATCGAAGTTACGTTCGCCAACCGCCTGACCATCCAGGCAGACCTCTCCGAGCCGAAGTATTGGGAGCTCCGCGTGGGCGACTTCGGCATCGAGGAGGCCGTCTGGCGCTTGTTGGTCACCACTGTCGTCGACGGCGATGCCGTGATGGATGTCGGAGCAAACTGGGGCTTCATCTCTCTCTTGGCCGCTGCGCTTGTCGGTCCGAACGGCCGTGTGGCCGCATTTGAGCCCAACCGCCGTTGCGTGGAACAGTTGCGCGGCCATGGCGCCCACGCCCTCGCGCCCTGGCTGCAAGTCCACCATCGCGCGGTCAGCGAGCGGAGCGGAGAACTGGTCCGATTGTCGGTCCCACGCTTTCCATACCTCGACACGGGCGCGCTGGTTACGCTGGCGCCGCGCGCAAATGCGCAAACAGTTGAGACTATCACTTTGGATGAGGTTTGGCGGCAATGGGGCATGCCCCGCGTGCGCTTGCTAAAGATTGATGTCAATGGAGGCGAAGCGGCGGTCGTCCGCGGAGCGGATGCGCTGCTGCGCAGCGGCGCTTGCGAATACGTCGTCGCGGAAGTTAGCGACTGGACCGCGCATTTCGGCGTCACGGCGCGCGCCACGCTCCTGGAGCTTGCCGCGCGCGGCTTCAGCGAGATCTACCTTATGGACCCTGAGCCACCGTACTGGCGTCCGTTGAATCCCGACGCATGGCACTCCCTGCCGGCAAGTTCCAATGTGTGCGCGGCTCGCTCCGGGCTTTCGTCGGCCTTGTTGGATCGCATAACCGCGTGCTCTGCGGCTGCCGCGCTTCGTGTCGGCCAAATTTGAGGAATGCCTGGAATTCTGCTCTTGGTCCTGCTGGGGGTTCAGTTGCTGTGGGGCGGTACCATCTCCAGCGCTGCTACCCCCGATCCACGCCTCGCGCTGGAGCAAGCGGCCGTCGTCGAAGCTGGCATCCTCCTGGTGTGCTTTTGCCTGCTGATTGCGCGCGAACTGAGTTCGAGTCGGCCTGCCACTTCCCGTCGCGCGTTGGGCCCGCTACTCCATTTCTCGCTCTGGGTGTTCAATCTTTGCTTCCTCGCCACCGCGATTGGGTTGGCGGTGAGCAACCCGGAAGGCTATATCCTCGGCGACTTCTTCCGCTTCCTTTGGCCTGCGGGCGTTATGATCGCTGCTTATTGGACGATCGTCCAGGAGCCGAACCATTCCCAGGCCGCTCCCCGCATGATGTACGGCGCAATGCTCGTCGCGTTGGCTTGCCTGCTTTTTGACCTCGGACATTATTTCATCTACCAGGGCCTGCAGGATCGCTTTTGGTCTGACTCCGTGCAGATGTGTCCGTGGATCCTCGTGATTGCGGCTTACTTGAAAATGAAGAAGCCGAACGCACACCGTGGACTCGTATACAGCGTCGCGGTCGTGGCTGTCGTAGTTGCGCTTGTGGTAAGTCAGACCCGCACCTTGCTTGGGCTTGGCGCACTCGGGTTGGTGTGGACGATCCGCACCCACCCCAGCCGCAAGCTGAGACGGCAATTGCTGGTGGCCGCGCTCATCGCCAGCGCATGCGGCGTGATGTTGATCCCGCTCACCGCTCGTGGCCGAGCACTGGCATTCTCCATCCGTACACGCTTCAGCCTCACCCTTTCCCAACTCAGTCCCAATCAACAATACGGTGAAACGTACTATCGCTGGCTGGAGGCGCGACAAGTCGTGGACCGGCTTCGCGCGCACCCTGTGGAGTGGCTCTTCGGCGATGGTTTCGGCTCTTACATTGAGGTAGAGGCCGCGCTCACGCGCGACGGACGCTTCGTGTATGGCTGGGGGACGATGCATTACATCCATGACGCCTACCTCGAGATCCTGTTCCGAACCGGCCTGTTGGGCTTGGTGATCGAGCTCGGCCTCTTTCTTTGGGTCTGGCGGTGCATCGAGCGCGGAAGTGCGCCCGCGGAGCGTTGGCTTGTCCGCGTGAGCATGGTCCTGTTCTTGACCGGCTTGTTCTTTTTCGACTCCGTGTTCGAGAATACTCTGCTGTTTTATATTCTCGCAGTCCTGCTGGCGCAGTGCGAACACCCGACCCTGCTCGCTTCGCCGTGTCCTGTTCAGCCCACACTCGCCGCCTCCGCGCCCGCGCTGGCCCAATGACGTCGAACTCCGCTCCCATGCCGGAACGAGTGCATTTTCACGCCAGCGGCCTGATGCACCCCTATTTTCGCGAACAGTTTCGTCATTGCCCCGAGGGATTTGCCTACCAACCCTCGACCAGTGCCTTGCAGGGTGACGGCCTGCGCAGCGACATCCGGCTTTCTGGCAACCGGGGGTTTGGTATCGCGCATCGTGCCGTGCGACGCGTCGCCGGAGCCGCAGGATCGCTCGGCATCCCGCGCGTTGCGCGTGCTCATCCCCACGGCGCCCGCCTGATTCATTCCGCGCGCGACCTTTTGCTCAATTCCACGCCTTGGATTGTGGACGTGGAAGCCGTGACCACGCTGGCCTGGTACAACCGGCGCGCGCTGCGTCGGCGCCGCCTGCGGACCGCCATCGAGCGCTTGCTGGGCCTCCGGACCTGCGCGCGTATACTTCCTTGGACCGAAGCTGCCAAAGCTAGCTTGTTCGCTGCGCTGGACTGCAGCCGGTTCCTCGACAAGATCGAGGTGGTTTATCCCTGTATCCAAGCCAAATCCCCCATCGACCGCACCCAGCCGCGTGCCGAGGTTCGGCTGCTTTTCATCGGCACGGAATTCTACGCCAAGGGCGGCATGGAGACGCTGCGGGCCTTCGAGAAACTTGCGTCCACCCGCCCAAATCTGCGCTTGGACCTGGTCACCTTTCTTCCTCCCGAGTTGGACGCGCGTTGGCGCTCTCATCCGGGCATTGGCATTCATTCCGCCGCGAGCGCCGCTCAACTCGACAGCTTGTATCGCAATGCGGATATCTTCGTCGTCCCCACGCACAAGGACCTGCTGGGGTTCGTGTACCTTGAGGCCTATTCCTATGGCCTTCCTTGCGTGGGCGCCGCGCATTTCGCCGTGCCGGAGATCATCGAAGATGGTGTCACCGGATTCATGGTACCCAGTCCTCCGTCAGTATCCATGTACGGAGCAGATTGTCTGCCTCGTTTCGACGCGGTTCCCTTGGAGGCCCACGATCACCCCTTCCTGGCCGCGCTGAGGCAGCCAACGCTCGAATGCGTGGAACGGCTTGCTGCCGCTATTCAGCCGCTCGCCGATCAACGCGAGCTGCGCTTGCGGATGGGCGAGGCCGCCCATCGCACCGTCGCCCAGGGCCGCTTTTCCCCGGCAGCGCGCCGGCGCGCTCTGGGCCGAATCTATTCTGATTGCCTGGCACCGCTTCCCGCGGGTATCAAGGCTGCTGCAACGCGGCGATTTCCGAAATCGGCTGAGAACCACTCCACGAACGGGAACGTCTAGCAAATGAACGTCACCACCCTTGCAACAATCCTCTTCTGGGGAGGACTCGCAGCGGCATTCTACACGTGGGTGCTCTATCCCCTCCTGCTTGCGGCGCTCGCTCACGCTTGCGGCAGCCGCCCTCGCGCTTCGGCGCTGGAACCGACAGTCACCGTGCTCCTGTGCTGCCTCAACGAAGCCGCCCAGATCGCCGAGCGCATCGAAAATCTCCTGGCGCTCGAGTATCCCCGGCATCGCCTTGAAATTCTAATCGCTTCCGATGGATCCACCGATCGCACCGCGGAGATAGCTGAAGCCTACACAGACCAGGGCGTGCGCGTGGTACGCTTTCCGCAGCGACGCGGGAAAGCCTCCGTCCACAACGATCTGATGTTGGACGTCTCCGGAGAGATCGTGGTGTTCACCGACGCGGACGTTCGCTTCCCGACCGGGTTTCTCCGTGCCCTCTTGCCGCCGTTTGCGGATCCTCGCGTGGGAGGCGTGTTGGCGGAAATTGAGTTCGTAAACCGCGGCGACAATCCGCTCACGCGTAGCCGCGGCCTTTATTGGCGCTTCGAGACAGCCCTGCGCCAATGGCAGAGCGATCTCGGTCTCCTTGCGATCGGGTCTGGGCCCGGCATGGCGTTCCGCCGCGTTGTCCTGCGGCGGCTCACAAAAGCCAGCTATGACACGGACTTCATCACGGCGCTGGATGCCATTCAGCAGGGATTTCGCGTAGTTCAGGCCCCAGAAGCCGTGATCACCGACTTGGTGCTGCCGCATGCCCGCGGAGAATTCCGTGCCGACGTACGCATGACCGCGAAGAATTTCCCGGGCACCCTCGAACGCTGGTTGCGCATGAATCCGCTGCGCACTCCGCTCGTCTCCTGGGCGCTGATCTCGCACAAATTCATGCGCTGGCTAACGCCGTGGTTCCTGTTGGCTATGCTGGCTGGCAATGTGGCACTTCTTCCGACAGCGGCGTGGCGCGTCGTGTTGGCTGCCCAGCTCGCGTTTTATGCCCTCGCGGCCTGCGGCACCTTGCTCACGAAAGAGGCCCAGTCTCGCAGCTGGGGCCGCTTGGCTGCCACCGCCTCCAGTTTCTGCCTGGCGAACGCCGCGTTCTGTTGGGGCACGTTGCGTGGATTCTTCGGTCGCCCGATCCATTCCTACCAGAACCTTAAATGAGCGCGACGCCGATGCGATATCCCCGGACGCCGGACATCCAGGTTCCCCAGGCATGAACACGGAAACCTATGCCGCATGGCTTCGTGGCCAAGGTCGTCGCGTAGTGCAATCGGCAGGTAGCTATTGGCACTCCGCACCGATGCGCACGCTGCAGGCGTTTCCCTATCACCAACTGCTCGAGCCTGCGGAGGAGGAACTCGGCGCGCTGCTCCGCTCCCAGCGCGTGGTCGGGTTGCGCTACTCAAGCGCCGCCAGCGCGCCCGTCGGCTGCCCAAGCTATCACGTGGTCTATGAAGCGTCGAGCTACGACCTCGACCGGCTGGGCAAGCGCACCCGTCACAATGTCCGCCTGGGCCTGCGAGATTCCTCGATCGAACCCATCGCCTTCAGCCTATTGGCGAACGACGGCTGGCGCTTGAGCTTGGACACATTGCATCGACAGGGCAGAAGCCTTCGGCGGACAGAGCGCGCATGGCGGCGGATGTGGGACTTGGCTGCGGAATTGCCGGGCTTCGAGGCGTGGGGCGCCTTCCACAAGGGGCAGCTCGCCGCCACCCATGTTTGGTTCCGAATGAATGATACCCACTGCCTGGTCCACGCGCAGTCGCTGCGGCAATTCCACCGCTACGAAGTCAACAAGGCATTGGCTTTTACCACCATCAAGGCCATGGTGGATCGGGGTGACGGACCCTTGTTCTTTGGCGTCGAATCTCTGGACGCCCCCCCCAGCGTGGACCAATTTAAGTTCCTGATGGGAGCGGCTGCCAAGCCGGTGCGCCAGCGCGTGCTCTTTCGCTCCGCCTTGCGTCCGTTCCTCGGACGTTCGGCGCACGTGTTGCTGCGCCTGGCTCGCCGCCTGCGCCCCCAAAGCTCCGCATTCGCCAAGGCGGATGGCTTGATGCGGTTTTATCTGGAGGCCGCGGAGTGGCCAGGCCCGCACGCCGCAGCTGGCCCGATAGAAAACGCGTCGTAGGCTCCGCTGGCAGCAATGATCTTCATGGAGGCCCCTGTGCAAAGGCTGAAGCTCACCCTGATCAACTACATGCCCGATCGTATTCACCAGATGCGGATGCGTGGCGAATTGCGCCGCTGGAAGTGCAATGGCGACGCCGACGAGCTTCCCAATCTCCTCAAGCAGCAAACTGTGCGCGATTACGGTCGCCGCTTCGGGTTGCGCATGCTGGTCGAGACTGGAACCTTTCTGGGTTCCATGATTCAAGCGACGCAAGCGGATTTCGACCGCATCGTGTCCATCGAATTGGACCCATGGCTCTCCGCAAGGGCGCAACGAAAATTTCGCTCTGCCGGGCACATCTCCGTGCTCCAGGGTGACAGCGCTTCCCGGCTGGCTTCCGTATTGGCCGCCGTGTCCCAGCCCTGCATTTTTTGGCTGGATGCGCATTATTCCGGTGGCATCACCGCGCGCGGCCCAGTTGATACGCCCATCGTGGACGAGCTGGGCCAGATTCTCCGCCATCCCCTGGCAGGGCATGTGGTTCTGGTGGACGACGCCCGGTGCTTCACTGGGGAGATGGGCTATCCGGCCATGGCCGACCTCGAGGCCCTAGTGCGCACTACACGCCCGGAGATGGAGTTCCATTCGAACCAGGGCATCATTCGCATCCATCCGCGTACCAGATGATTCCGCGTTGGGGCAGAGAATACTCCACGCGCGACGCTCTCAAAGCGCTGCGGACAGGCTGGCTCAACGGCCCCGCTTCGGGCACGCCGTGGGGCGAGCTCTGGCCAGAAGCGGATGTCTTTCCCGTACGCAGCGGCCGCGAGGGCCTCTGCCTCATTTTGCAGGCCCTGCGCATGCCGCGCGGGGCGCGAGTAGGTGTCCCGCTGTTCTGCTGCCGCTTCTTGTTTGAAGCCGTAATCGCCGCCGGCCATCACCCGATTTTCTTGGACATCAATTTGGAGAATTACCTCCTTGATCTCGAGTCACTCCATCGCCATCGCCGATCCTTGGCCGCCGTCGTTGCGGTCCACCCCTTCGGGTACCCCGAGGACTTGGATGCAGTCCGTCAATGCCTGGGACCCGGTCCGGCCGTGATCGAGGACTTCGCGGCCGGATTGCTGAGTGAGTACCATGGACGCCCGCTCGGCAGCATCGCACCGCTCGCATTCGGCAGTTTTGGCATTCACAAGCCAGCCACGCCCGGAGGCGGCGGACTGGTCGTCGTCAATGACCGCGCTCGAAGCGCCGCCGTCCAGGAATTGTGGCGCGGACTTCCGGAGCCATCCCGTTGGAACCAGGCTCTTCACGTGGCGCGCTGCTGGACGCGCAGCCAAGCCTACCGCCCGTCGGTGTACAGTTTCATGATGGCAACTCCATGGGCTAGGCGCCGCGATAGCGCCGGCGGTGATCCCGCGGAAGATGCGAAGCGGGCCGCTACGGGGAGATGGCGCGTCGAGCGCATGCGTGACGTGGATGCAGCGCTGCTTCCGCAGCGCCTCAGCCGCGAGCGCGAAGCAGCTCGTTGGCGTTGCGCGCTTGCCGCAATCGTGCGCGAGCGAGGCGCAACCTCAGAAGCCTTCATTCCCGCCGATCCAGTTTGGGGTTCCTGGAATTATGCAATGCTGCCGGTGCGCTTCCCGAACCGCCAGGAGCGCGACCAAGTCCGCGCCCGCCTGAGGGCATGCGGCGTAGACTCGCACAAGATGTGGGAGGACTGTCCGACCGCAGCGCGCCACTTTGGATACAACCAGGGCTGCCCGAACGCGGAACAGGCCGCCGCAACCGTGTGCACGCTTCCCTTGCACGCCCAACTCACGCGAGCAGATGCCGAATGCATTGGTGATGCGCTCGGAAAATGCACCGATTCGAAATCGCGAAACGCGTGCAAGAATGAGTCTCATGTCCCCGCACGTTGATCCCCGGGCCTTTTCTAAGGCTTCCGCTTGCCCGCTATGCGGCAGTGCTGGCACCCGCGCAGCACGTTGCATCGCTGCCCGCACGCTTTGGGCGTGCGCAGATTGCGGTGCAATGTTCATTGTGCCGCGGCCGACGGAATCGGATATCCGCGCCTACTTCACCCGGCCAATTCTGCAGACGGGGGATCCCACTGGCGCGCGCATGCTGACAGCGCGAGGTGCCATATGCCAACGGGCAGCCCGAACGCTCCGTGCCTGGAAGGCGCACGGCCGCATTCTCGATGTGGGTTGCGGTTCCGGTCTTTTTTTGGTTCGATTCATGCTCCCTGGCGGTGGCTGGGAGGGCTCCGGCGTCGAATTGACGGAGTCGCTGGCCGAGGCGACCGCGTCCAAAGGAGTCCGCGTATACACCGGGTCCCCTTCGGGCGCAGATTTGCCCAAAGATTATTTCGACGCCGTCACAGTCTTGGATTCCTTTTACTATTTCCTTGAGCCGGAGGCCGAATTGAAAGCAGTCCGGCGTTCATTGAAATCCGACGGCATTCTGCTCCTGGAGCTGCCGCTTGGGCGCGTGCGCGCGCTGCGCATGCGTCGTATCGGTCGCCGGCTTGCAGGCACCGAGACGTCCTCCCAGCCCGTGGACGCTATCCTCTACAATCCCGCCTGCCTCGCTCGCTTGCTCCAGCGTGCGGACCTGGAATGTCTCGCGGTTTATCCTTGCCCCGGCGATGGCCAGGAGAATCGCCTGCGTCAAGCAGCGTTTTCTCTTTGGTTCTGGGCTGCCCATGGGCTGTGGAGGATGTCGTTCAAGCGGTTGCTACTGTCTCCGCGGTTTCTCCTGCTGGCCCGCCCGGCAGCGCAGCTTTGATACAGTATTTTGGATTGGTGACTCTATGCGAGAGCAGTTCCTGAATTTCTGCACCCCGGCGATTGGCGAGGAAGAGATCGCTGAGGTTTGCGACACGCTGCGCTCTCCCTGGATCACGACCGGGCCCAAGGTGCGAGAATTCGAGCGGGCCTTCGCCCAATTCACGGGCGCGCCGGCAAGCTTGGCGTTGAGTTCCTGCACCGCAGCCCTCCACCTAGCCTTGGTGAGCCTCGGCATTGGGCAAGGGGATGCGGTCGTCACCTCCCCGCTTACCTTCTGTTCCGGGATCAATGTCATAGAGCATGTGGGAGCGCGCCCGCTGCTCGTGGACGTCGAACCGGACACCCTCAACCTCGATCCGCTGCGCGTGCGGAAGCTGCTGGAGCAACACCGCTCGCGGCGTGGCGACGTACGGATCAAAGCGCTCATGCCGGTGCATTTGCATGGTCATCCCGCCGATTTGGATCCCTTCGTGGCGTTGGCGGAAGAATACGGGTTAGCCATCATCGAGGATGCGGCCCATTCCCTGCCAGCGCGATATCGCGGACGGCGCATTGGCTCCCTCCCTGCTCATTCCAAGATTCCCTGGCTCACGGCGTTCTCGTTTTATGCCACCAAGAACTTGACCACCGCGGAGGGCGGCATGCTGACGGGGCCTCCAGCGCTGATTGATGAGGCCCGATTGTGGTCCTTGCATGGCATGAGCCGCGATGCATGGAAGCGCTACGGACCGGGGGGCAGTTGGTTCTATGAGGTCGTGCGCCCTGGATTCAAATGCAACATGACCGATATCCAGGCATCTCTCGGTCTGCGCCAATTGCAGCGCCTCGAGGAACTTCATCATCGCCGCAAGCTCATCGTCGAACGCTACAACCGGGGTTTCGCCGCCATGCCGGAACTGCAGCTGCCTGCCTCGCGGACCGAAGTCGAGCATGCCTGGCATCTCTATGTGCTCCGCCTCCACACCGAACGCACCCGACTGAGCCGCGATCGCTGGGCAGAAGAATTGAAGGCTCGCAATATCGGCAGTTCCGTGCATTTCATTCCCGTGCACCTACACCCATACTATCGGGACAAGTATCACTGGCAGCCTGCCGACTTCCCTATCGCATATCACGAATTCACGCGCATGCTCTCGCTGCCGCTGAGCCCGCGCATGAGCGACCGCGACGTCGACGACGTGATCGAGGCCACGGCCGAGATCCTCCGCGACCACGCGCTGGCGGCGCAGGCAGCCTCGCGCTAGCACTGTGCCTGCCGACCTTGAGTCCGAGTTGATCCGCTTCGACCCCGCGCCGGTTGACGCGAGCCAGGCACGTCGCATGCTCGATGTCGTTTTTTCCGGCGCGGCCTTGGCGCTGCTTGCGCCTCTCTTCTTGGGAATCGCAGCCGCAATCAAGCTGGAGGCCCGGGGACCCGTTTTTTTCTCCCACCGCCGCATCGGATGCGGCGGAACTCCGTTTGGCCTGCTCAAGTTTCGGACTATGGTTCCCAACGCGGACCGCATCGGCGGCGCTCTCACTGCCTCCGGCGACAAGCGCATGACCCGCGTCGGCAGGTGGCTGCGGCGAAGTAAGCTGGACGAATTGCCTCAACTTGTGAATATTCTGCGGGGCGAAATGCGTTTCGTGGGCCCTCGCCCCGAAGTGGAGCGCTATGTCCGATGCTTCCTCCCTGAATATGCGCGCCTCTTGAAGCGGCGTCCCGGCATCACCGATCCGGCCAGCGTGGCGTACCGCCACGAAGAGGCCCTGTTGACTGCGCCCGATCCGGAGCGGCAATACCTGGATGAAGTTCTACCGCACAAATTGGCATTGTCGCTCGCCTATGATTTGCGCCGTAACGTATGGACGGATGCGCAGATCGTCCTGATCACCTTCCTTCGTCTGTTCAATCGTTTCGGCGCAGTCGCCGGCCGCGGCGCAACGCCAGCAATGCGAGGAACTCCAGATGCGTAGAAACTCAGTCCTACTTCAACGCCTGTCCGGCAATCCTGGCCGAAATCTCCGCATGCTTGCGGATGCGCTCACGGTGAGCGCTGCGGCCTTCGCCGCCCTGATTTTGCGGGCCGCGTTGAATTCCTACGCCCCCCCGCTGAAGCCCGTCAGCATTCCCGCAATGCTCCATTTCTTTGTGCGCGTCACCCCGGTCTTGGTGGTTCTCGTGCTGGCCGCCAATTCCGCCTTCGGTGTCTATGCCGAGGCCAGGCGTCTGCCGCTGTTGGCGAAATGGCGTAATGCCTTGTTGGCACTCGGAACAGCCACGATGATCGCCTTCTCCGGCTTTTATTTGATCCACCTCTTTACTATCAATCGCGGCGTGCTGATTCTTTTCTGGGGCCTGGCGGCAGCCGGAATGATCGGCTCCCGCTTTGTCGCCGATTGGGTCCGCCGCAACTACGTGGTGGAGGGGCGCCACGCCGTGCTTCCCCAGGAGAATGATCAAGTCGTTGTCATCGGCGGCGCCGGATACCTCGGATCTGTGCTGGTGGATTCGCTCTTGCGCAAGGGTTACCGGGTCCGCGTGCTGGACTTGCTCGTCTTCGGCGATTCCTCCGTGCAAGCGCACCGTGCCAACCGGCGCTTTGAGCTGATTCATGGAGACTACCGAAACGTGGCCACGGTCTTGGATGCGGTGCGGGGGGCCGGGGCGGTCGTGCACTTGGGAGGCATTGTCGGCGACCCGGCGTGCGCTCTGAATCCCAAGGTGACGATGAGCCACAACCTCTACGCCAACAAGGCCATCGTCGAGATTTGCAAGGGTGTGGGCGCATCGCGGTTCATCTTCGCTTCCAGCTGCAGCGTCTACGGCGCCGCCACCAGCGTGATGCGCGAAGACTCGGTCACCGCCCCGGTCTCGCTTTATGCGGCCACCAAGCTCGACTCCGAGCAAATGATCTTGGCTGCGCGCGACCGGATTTTTCATCCGGTCTGCCTGCGCTTCGCCACTGTATTCGGATTCTCGCCACGTCCCCGCTTCGATCTTGTGGTGAACCTTTTCGCCGCGCAAGCAGTTTTCGAGGGGCGAATCCGAGTCATTAATCCGCAGCTGTTCCGGCCATTCGTCCATACTCGGGACATAGCTGCGGCGATCGGCGCGGCACTGGAGAGCCCGGCAGGTCAGGTCGCAGGGGAAGTCTTTAATGTGGGCTCGGATCGCATCAATCATTCGATCGGAGAGTTGGGCGACATCATCTGCGCCGTGGTGCCAGGAACCAAAGCAGCGACCGAATCAAACAGCAGCGACCCGCGTAGCTATCAGGTCAATTTTGATAAGATTCACCGGCGCCTCGGTTTTGAGTGCCAGGTGGACTTGCGCTCCGGCATCCAGGAAATCGTGGACGCTTGCCGCTCGGGCGCGGTCGCCAATTTTCGCGACCCCGTCTACAACAACCACAATTTCCTCAAGGAGCGTCCGAATTTCGGATGGGAGGACGAGAACGACGTGCCCATTGAGCATTCCCAACGCTTCCTGGTTGCCAACGCGTAATTTCCTGAAATCCTCCGCCAAACCGCCGAATTCTCCATGAAAGCTAAACGCGCGCTGCTGACTGGCATTACCGGCCAGGACGGCTCCTATCTTGCAGAGTTCCTTCTCGAAAAGGGCTACGAGGTGTTCGGTGTTATCCGCCGATCCAGCTCGTTCAACACCAGCCGACTGGACCGCGTATACGAAGATCCCCATGCACAGCCGGCGCTGCGCTTGCTCTATGGAGACCTGACCGATGCCAGCGCGCTCGCCCGCACCCTGCGTGAAGTGCAGCCCGATGAAATTTACAACCTTGGCGCGCAGAGTCATGTACGCGTGAGCTTTGACGTGCCGGAATACACCGGCGAAGTCACGGCGCTCGGTACCGTGCGGCTGCTTGAAGCGATGCGCCAGACCGGGATCGCTCCCCGCTTCTACCAGGCGTCGAGCAGCGAAATGTTCGGCCTTGTGCAGGCGGTCCCCCAGACCGAAGAAACCCCTTTTCATCCCCGCAGCCCGTACGGCGTCGCAAAGTTGTATAGCCATTGGATGGCCGTCAACTACCGCGAGAGCTACGGCTGGCACATTTCAAGCGGGATCCTCTTCAACCACGAATCCCCGCGACGCGGCCCCACGTTCGTCACCCGAAAAATCACTCAAGCTTTGGCCCGGATTCGCTTTGGTCTGCAGGATAAGCTGTATCTTGGCAATCTGGACGCCCGCCGAGATTGGGGCTTCGCCGGCGACTACGTCGAGGCCATGTGGTTGATGCTGCAACAGGATCACCCGGACGACTACGTGATCGCCACTGGCGAGCAGCATTCCGTGCGCGAATTCCTGGATGAGGCATTTTGTTGCGCGGGAATGGATTGGAAATCGCGAGTTGTGGTGGATCCGCGCTACTTTCGCCCCGCGGAGGTGGACTCGCTCCTCGGCAATGCCAGCAAGGCGCGCCGGCAGCTGGGTTGGAAACCGAAGGTCGGGTTTCGTGAACTGGTGCGCATGATGGTTGAGGCGGATTTCGAAGAGACTCGCCGGCTGGTTGAGGGCATCGGGCCCCGGGATGCCGGTCCTCGTCGCCTAAGCCTTCCTCAGGTGCGCGAATGAATTTTGAGAATCTGGCGGGCGTGAGGATCGTAGTCACCGGTGGCGCCGGCTTCCTGGGGCGATTTGTGGTCCAAGAACTCGAGGCATCTGGTGCGCGAGTCTTCGCGGCTCGAGCCCGAGATTTTGATCTTCGTGAGCGTTCCTCTTGCCGACGCCTGCTTGAGGTTGAACGCCCCGAGCTCCTGATTCATTTGGCCGCTGTCGTCGGTGGCATCGGCGCGAACCGCGCCAATCCCGGTCGCTACCTGTATGAAAACGCCATCATGGGGCTGGAAATCATCGAAGCCGCCCGCCTCGCGGCCATTCCCAAGACGGTGGTTGTCGGGACAATCTGCGCCTATCCCAAGTTCACGCCCGTGCCGTTTCGCGAGGACGATCTCTGGAACGGTTATCCGGAAGAGACCAATGCGCCCTATGGCCTCGCCAAGAAACTGATGCTGGCCCAGCTCCAAGCCTATCGCCAGCAGTATGGCCTTAATGGTATTTACCTGCTGCCAGTGAATCTTTATGGTCCAGCAGATAATTTCGATTTGGAATCTTCGCATGTCATTCCGGCCATGATTCGGAAATTTGACGCGGCGGTCCGAAACGGCCACTCCGAAGTCACATTGTGGGGCACCGGTGCGGCTTCCCGCGAATTCCTCTACGTGGAAGACTGTGCGCGCGCAATTGTCGCGGCAGCTCAGTTGTACGACGGCTCCGAACCGGTGAATCTCGGCAGCGGGCGCGAGATTTCGATTCGGGAACTTGCTGATCTGATCGCAGGACTCTGCGGATTCCAGGGCCGCATCGTCTGGAATGCCGCGCTGCCCGACGGTCAGCCGCGGCGCTGCCTGGACGTTTCGCGTGCCCAAGAGCGCTTCGGGTTTACCGCTTCGGTACCCCTTCAAGCAGGCTTGGCACAGACCATCGCCTGGTGGCGCCAGCAGCCGCACGACGTCGCGGCCGGATAGCGGCTCGGAATAGCTGTTATTTCGCCGCGACCGTCCATTGCACGCCGTCACAATACGCCATCACGTGATTGCTGCCGCCCCCCGCAATTACGCTGCCCCAAGCATTGCTCGTGGCATCGATGACGGCCGAGATACTGCCCTCACTCCCGCCCGTGCACGCAGGCAGATTGGCGAATAACTGCGGATTGAGTCGCGCCACCCCGGCGGTGAGTGTTCCTGACACCGCCGCCGACGCAGCACGCACCTTCCCGTCGCTGGCTCCGGCCGTGGTTCCCACCATCAGCGTGCCACTGTTGCTGTCGGCCAGCCATGTTCCGCCGCTCGTGGCTAATTCTATCCCGCCAGGCGCCAAATTGATGACCTTCGAGCCCCCGGCATACATGCCGAATCCTGACGCGACGCTTGCCGAATTGCCTTGGGTGCCTGCAGGCACCCCCAAGCCAAAGTCGCCCGCCTCGTCGAATTGAAGCGGTGCGATGGTGCTCTCGCAGCCGGGTGAACTGGCGCCATGGCAGTAGAAGTGCGTCCCGCCGTTTCGATCCTCGATGAACACTGGGCTCACCCCTCCCAGCGATCCTTCTGAGTACACTTCACTCAGGATTCCCCGATTTTCGATCCCAATTTGGCCACTGGGAGCTGTTGCATCGCTCTCTTCTGTGAGGTTCAGCAGGTTCCCGCGGAATTGCCCGTTCGATGCCGCATCCCCAATCTGCACATGCACCGGCGCGCTGTTGCCGCTGACGTCAAGGTTGAGAAAGGTATTCTCCGATACATTTCCGGTTCCCGGTGCCGCGCCGGTGAGATCGAGGTTGTATTGGCTGGCGTCGCCGCAAACTCCGCGAACAAATACATTCGCGTTCACCGATTTTCCGGCATTGGCACCCAGCAATTCACACGCTTGGGTGCCGCCGAGCACAGTGAAATTGCGAAAGGAATTGTATATAGCCGATGCCGAGGCGGTGTCGGCAAGCAAAAGGCCCGTTCCCGTGAAATCGAAATTTCCGGCAGATACGCCGCCAATAAAAAAATCTTCAACATCAGCGTCATGCACCCCCAAGAGCGCCATGCCACTGACCTCGGCGGTGGTGTTGCCCTCGCTGAGCGAAAAATCCCGTGCGCTGAAGCCATACCCATTCAGCACAATGATCGCCGCGGGCGTCCCGGCCTGAGTCCAGGTTACAGTTCCATCGCTGGTTACCGCGCCGACCGCCGATGCCCACGCCGGAGGCGCTGAGGCCGACGTGCCCCCGTTCCCGGCAGCAACCACCTCCGCATTCCCGCCGCTGTCCACGACCAGGCTGCCGGGACCATAGACCTGATTCCCCCTCCAGGCGAACGTCGACCAATCGCTTGGTGGCGTGAAGACCAGCCGCGTGCCGTTGCCACTCTCATCGTGTCCGCAACCTTTGAGTCGCACCGCTCCGTTCACAATCACCAATGGGGCAGCAAGTGCGTTCGTGCCGCCACTGCCGCAGGCAAGTTGCACGACGCCTCCGCTCGGAGGTAGCGCGTTGATCGCGTCTTGCAATGTCGGAGCCTGGTCAGCAAAGCTCGTGCCCTCCAGGCTGGTCGGTGAGATGGCTGGGCTTGCCACCGTCAAGCGCGTGGCATTTACTGCTCCGGTGGGTTCGTTTTGGCTGATATATGCGCTTCCGTTCCAAGCGAACCACACCGTGCCGCCGCCCCGAGCATCCTCGATCGTCACATTCGGCGCGCCCTGGGATGCTAAGATCATCGCCGACGTGCCCAGCCATTCTGGATCGAGCGCCACGGTTCCGCTCGTGCTCCGCTCATAATTGATCGCCTCTTGAAGCCCGGCGGTGCCGGATCGGAGGCTAAACGGGGCCCGGTGGGGTAATGTAAGCGCGATCGTCACCTTGCAATTCCCCGGCGTCCACGAACACGAGACCGTGATCGGCGTCGCCAGTTCTTGGCTGGCGCCGCTGTCCACCAGCAAAGGCGCATTCGTCGCAAGGGGTTGCAATGCAGGCCCTCCAAGCAGCACCGGTGCGCTCCCCTCGGCGATCTGCAGCGTGTATGTCCCCGGGCCGGCAACCGAGGTTGCGCTGTGCAACGTCCACTGATCGAACGCCGATGCCCACACCGTGCCCCATAGGGACCATGGTCGGGCTTGTGCGCCCAATGGAACCGCAACAATCAGAAGCAACGCCCAACGGCTAGGACCTTGCTTCAGCCCGCCAAGAAATCGCCCGCCATCTTGCTCGCGCTCCGTACACGACCGGCTCTGACCTTCCCGCCACAATGGATTGCCGGAAAACAATGCCCTCGCTGCAAGAGAAAGTCGAGGCCGACTCCGATCTGTTTTGGAATTGCCGCCGCATGAAACAAACGATGATCTCCAAGCCATATCTGAGTGTAAGATGTGGCGTGCAGAACTGCGGCAGCCCGAGTACGGTTCCCGTTGCGTTTCCGATTCGTGACCGAAAACAGATCATTCCGGCCCCGAACACAGCAATCAACGCGTTGACTTCACGACGCCAATGATGCTTCAGTTCCCAACTCACGCCCGCAATCCGATGGTTGTGATCACCGGCGCAGCGGGATTCATCGGCAGTGGGCTGGTGGCGCGCTGCTGCGTGGAAGGACGCGTGCCAGTTGCCGCCGTGGAAGAATTGGGCTCGGATCAACGATTCCAGAGCCTTGCGCGAGCCCCCATTGCCGATTTCTGGGGGAGCGCTGAATTCTTGGAAAGAATCGAGGCGAAGGGAGCCTCGGCCCTGCCGCGGATCGCCGCGATTCTCCACCTTGGCGCCTGTACCTCCACCACCGAGCAGGACGCCGACTTCCTCATGCGCAACAACTTCGCCTACACCCGCACCCTGGCGGAGTGGTGCCTGCGCCGCGGCGTGCGCTTCATCTACGCCTCCAGCGCGGCCACCTACGGCGACGGCGCCTGCGGCTACGGCGACGACCTCGCCGGCATTTCGCGCCTGCGCCCGCTCAACAAATATGCGTTCTCCAAGCACGCCCTCGATCTCTGGGCTCTCAACAGCGGTGCATTCGAGGGCCCGGGGGCGATCACCGGCCTGAAATATTTCAACGTCTACGGCCCCAACGAGTCCCACAAGGGCGATATGCGCAGTATGGTCCTCAAGGCCTACGAGCAGATCCAGGCCACCGGCCGCGTGCGCCTGTTCAAGTCCTATCGCCCCGGGATCGCCGATGGCGAGCAGACGCGCGACTTCCTCTTCGTGGACGACGCCGCCGCCGCCACCGCCTGGTTCCTCGACCACCCCGAGGCCACCGGCATCTTCAACATTGGCAGCGGCGTCGCTCGATCGTGGAATGACCTCGCTCGCGCGGTCTTCGCCGCCCTCGGGCGCGCACCGGAGATCGAGTACGTCGAGATGCCCGAGGCGATCCGCCCCGCCTACCAGTATTCCACCTGCGCCGACATCACCCGCCTCCGCGCCGCCGGCTGCACCATCCCCTTCCGCTCCCTCGAGGACGGCGTGCGCGACTACGTTGCGCACCTGCTGGCGTGAGCCTCCGGCTCGATGCCGCCGTCCTGTGCGGTGGCCTCGGGACCCGGCTGCGCGGCACGCTCGGCCCCTTGCCCAAGGCGTTGGCGCCGGTGGCCCGACGCCCATTCCTCGCCCAC
>Ga0134126_10001660_pt1 | contig 28315 bp, 18 predicted proteins | sample KB31752_FD_96881 | JGI IMG/M metagenome (GOLD analysis project Ga0134126, IMG submission 96881) | Terrestrial soil microbial communities with excess Nitrogen fertilizer from Kellogg Biological Station, Michigan, USA - KB3-175-2 | ecosystem: Environmental > Terrestrial > Soil > Unclassified ... | reverse complement strand
TATTTCGGCATCCCAGCTTACGGTTGCCACGCCGGTGGGCAGCTTGAGCACCCAGTGCGAGCGGTCGTTGTCCAGCACTTCCACCCGTTCCAGGTGGTTCATAAACAACGGCAGGTTATCCAGTTTGCGCCAAAAGTTATAAACGTCGGCCCGCGGCTTATTGACGGTAAATGATGAGCGGATATTTACGTTGACCGGTTCGGTGGTGAGTTTGCCGATTTGTGAATAGAGCTCACAGTGCCCCGTTACGCCCCTGTTTAAAAGATAGCCGCCGGCCCCAAGTTTCAGAATACTTGAGAAAGGGCTTTTAAACAAATTCCTGAAACCTGAAAAGGCCAGTTTTACGCCAGCCGCAATTGAAACATAACGTTCGGGCCAGGTTAAATTTATCGGATCAGCGTGATGGTTGGTCTGCTGTAATGCTGTTGTTGCCATAGTATTGTTTAAATAGGTATACTAAGCAAACACACCTAAGCGCTGATTGGTTTTGATTATTATGATTTCACCGATTGACCGGGATTTCACCGATTGACCAGGATTTCACCGATTAAAAAGGAATTCACTGACTAAACAGGATTTCACCGATTTAAAACTTAATCAACTCAAACAACTTAGTCAACCTAATCAACTCAATCAACCATTCACCAACTCAGTAGTTGAACTTGAACTTCGACAGGTCCGGCAAATGCTTTTTCGAGCGCTTCAATTCGTACTGGTAGATCACCTGGCCCAGGTTTTTCATAAAGGGATAGCAAACCGTTTTATACTCGTACTTATTATCGTTGTATATCCCGTTTTCATTGGATTGTACGACGGCGGTGAGCATAAATTCGACCTTGTTTTTAAAATCAACGATGTAGGCGTTGTCGATAATGTAACCGTAGGAGTCGCCGATCTTGTTAAAAATCCTGATGTCGGGGTTAATTACTGCTAAACTGTCGTTGCCGTAAAACAGGTATTTGCAAAATGCGGGGTAATATTCCGGCGGACTGTAGGTTGGCTTTTTGCTTTCTGTCGGGAACATGCTCATATAGCGATAAATGAGCTTGTAATCATCATTTGTTAAATTGAACTGCTGAGCTTTCGGGAAAGTTTCGGGGAAAAGCAGCCGCTTTAACACCATTTGCTGGTCGGCAATGGTATAAACATTTTTATCGGCGAAGCTGAAAGGCTGCATCACCAGCTTATCGTCCTTATCAAGATAGCCTTTGCCCTGTATCATATTTTCAAGGTGCATCGGGTAGTCTCTCGCATCATATTGCGCGGGCTGGTGATAAATGAGCTTATCGCCTTCATAAAAATCAATGGCATTTGTATGTTTGGCGCCTTCGCCGCCATCGCCGATAGCCAGCCGGCTGATAATGCGGGTGTGATTAAGATGGTATTTTTTAAGTTTATCGTTGATCTCGGCACGCCCCACAAACTCATAAAGCCGGTTATAGGCAAAGTTGTCGCTCGTCAGCAAAATTTGTTTTATATAATTTTCAACGCTCGGCAGGCCGTTCGCCGAGGTAGTATCAACCAGCTTTTTTGTTTCGCCCGCAAAGGAGCTATCGGTTTTCATTACGGTTTCCTTTGTTAAGCCGGGGATATGCAGCTCATGGAGTTTCTCCAGCGCGAAAATCGATGTCGGCAGCTTAACCGTGCTGGCCGGGTAAAAATAACGGTTGGCATCGAGCCGGTAGCTGTACGATTTAAAGTGAGGTACATTGTTTTTATCCCTGTCGATCTGCGTGTATAGTATTTGCACCTCATTGTGGGTAGGGTGGTTTAGTACGTGGCTGAATAATTCCGGGTGGGATTCGAGCAGGTTTTTGAGGAATAGGGTGTCGGTTTGTTGGGCTGAAGCAGAAAGAGTTATCATTAAAAATATTAAGAAGTAAAAATATTTCATCTGTAAATTTGGGGTCAAATAATTTAAAGCAACTAAGTATGAAAAAGACTATTGAAGACTTTGAAGAAGCTAATATAGGAAATCTAAGAAAGAAATTTAATGATAGCGCTACTAAGGAGGGATTTAACTTAACAAACAATCTTGACAAAAAAGTAGATATTGATTTTACTCAAGATATTATCAACGAAATTGTTCTTTGGAAAGTAAATAGATATGTCACGATAAATGACTCAGAATGGATCAAAGATTTTAACGAACTAAAATATATTGAAGATCTTGAAACTAATGAGAAGCAAATAAGGAACATTCTTGAAAAAATGTTAAAAACACATGGAATACGTCTACCGATGGCGAGTACTATGTTAAGATTTCGAAATCCGAAAGTTTTCCAAATAATTGATGAGCGCACATTTCGGATAATATTTGGGAATAATTTAGAAATGAGGAAAAAATATGATGCATATAACGTGTCTGATAGGATTGGTGCCTATTTTGAATATTTAAAAAAATTGAGGCTAGATTGTAAAAAGAAAAATATCGAATTTTCTGAAGCAGACAGGATACTTTATCAGTATGACATTGAGGAAAACAAAAATTTCACAAAATCAAAAAAAGAATAGTTTTTACCAAATACCTTACTACTTTTGCACTGCTTTAGGTTTTCTTAGGGGTAATACCTTAAGAGATTAAAAGGGAATACGGTGTAAATCCGTAACTGTCCCGCAGCTGTAAGCTCCATAACCGTTGTCCATCCTATGGTCACTTTTCCGAAAGGGAAGGGAAGGCCGGGCAAAGAGGGGAGTAAGTCAGAAGACCTGCCTCGGCATTAAAATTATTCATAGCTTTCGGGGATTGAAGCTTGAATGTGAAACTCATCTATTGTTTCCATTCTTTTCATTTCTGTATGCTGTGGGATCAAACTCACAACAACATGAAAAAAAATTATGTTTTAGTTGCTGCAGGCCTGGGGCTTGTACAACTCGCGCTGCTGAGCACAGCCGCGCATGCCCAGGACACGGCCCGGGTACTCCATGATGTGGTAGTTACCGCCACTAAGTCACCGCAAAAATTATCCGAAATCGGCAGGGTGGTTACACTGATCACTGCCGAACAGATCAGCCGCTCGCAAGGCATTAGCCTTCCGCAATTGCTGAACAACGTACCGGGGATTACCTTTTCAGGAGCGAATAACGCGCCGGGAATAAGTTCGTCCATATTTCTGCGCGGCGCCACGACGGGAAATACGCTTGTCCTCATCGACGGTTTCCCGGTAAATGATGCATCCTACATCGATAACCGGTACGATTTGAACGCATTCCCGCTGGACCAGATCGATCATATCGAAATCCTGAAGGGCAGCGGCTCAACCTTGTATGGCTCGGATGCAGTCGCAGGTGTGATAAACATTATCACCAAACATCCCGCCGCGCAAGGCCTTAAAACCAACGTGCAGTTGAGCGGCGGTACTTATAACACATTTAGTGAAGCCGTCGGCTTAAACGGAAAGATAAATAATACCGGCATTGCCATTAACTTATCCAATACAGATTCAAGAGGTTTCCCTGCAGTGGTCGACACTACCGGGAAAGGAGGCTTCAAAGACGATGGTTTTCACCAGCGCTCAGTTAGCATCAACTTAAATCAACAGATTTCGCAAAAATTTATCCTGAATGGCAATTTCCAGACAAGCTTTAATAATGGAAATTTACCGTTTGAGGCATATAGGAACGATAAAAACTACACGTATAACAATACCTTCCTATTCGGAGGAATTGGCGTAAAACTTCTGTTGCCCCAAGGCGCCTTAACTTTCAATATAAGCCAGAATTATGTGTTGAATAAGTATTCGGACCTGCCGACAGCTTTGAATGACTCTACACACCAGGTAATTAATAACACCGGCCATATTACAAATGCCGAGGCGGTTTTAAACTATAACCTGGATAAACACTTGGAACTGACCAGCGGTGCGGGCTTTAAATACAGCAAAACGGACCAGTACAGTTTATATACCGCACCCGGCTATGCCCCCCCGCCCAGTATAATCAGTTCTGATTCGGCCCACAATAGCATCGCTACCGTTTACAGCTCATTATTTTACAAATCGGGCGTATTCCACATGGAGCTTGGCGGAAGGTATAACCACGACAGTAAATACGGCGACCATTTTACTTATACCGTTAACCCCTCGGTATTATTGTTTCACCAGCTGAAACTGTTTGGCACCATTGCATCGGCTTTTAAATCGCCATCATTATACCAGCTTTTTTCGCAATATGGAAATATCAATTTAAAGCCCGAGTCGACAACCTCGTACGAGGCAGGTTTTGATTGGGAGATCATCAAAAATACCTTATCGTTTAACACGGTTTTTTATAAGTACAATACCAGGGATGTAATTTATTTTTTTAGTGAATCAGCGCCTCCGTATCTTTCATTTTATAAAAACGGATCTTTCCAGCACAACAAAGGCTTCGAGAGCGAAGTTAAACTTAATATTGCTAAGCTAACTGCTTCTGCTTATGCCGCTTATGTTACCGGGATGTTAATCGATGCCAGCGGAACGCCCAGCGCGCTTTTCCGCCAGCCCAGGAATACTTATGGGATAAGTGCGTCCTACCGGTTCGTGAAAAGCTTTTCTGCCGGGCTAAACTATAAATATACCGGCGACCGCCTGGATGAACAGTTTAACCCTGATTTTACAGTATCAAACATCACCTTAAAACATTATAACCTGGTCGATTTGCATTTGCAGTATGAGCCCTGCAAAAAATTAAGCCTTTTTGCCGACTTTAAGAACCTGTTTGATGAAAAATACACCGAATGGCTGGGGTATAACACCCGCGGCTTTAATTTTATGGCAGGCCTAAAGTATCAAATTAATTAAGAATTTTTATTTGAAAGGATAATACGTAATTTTACTCAATAATTTCAACTATGTCGTTACAAAAGATCAATACCCGGACAATCGTACTTATTTTAATGATTGTTGCCGCAGCGGCCATGCGCCTGCTGACTTATAAATTTCCTTACATACTGAGCAACTTTACGCCGGTAGGGGCCATAGCCCTGTTTGGCGGCGCTTATTTTACCGATAAATGGAAGGCGTACCTGGTGGTATTGCTTACATTGTTTGCAAGCGATATACTCATTAACTATTTGTACACGTCGAAGTGGGTACTGTGGTACGGCGGTTCAATTTGGGTTTATTTAACCTTCGGCATTATGGTATTTATCGGCAGCCTGATCAAAAAGGCAAGTGTGGCCAATGTAGCTATCGCATCTTTGGCTTCAGTTTGCGCGCATTGGCTTATTATAGACCTGCCCTGGATTTACGGAACGCTTTACCCGCACAATTTAACCGGCTATGGCCAATCATTGGTGGCTGCCATACCATTTGAGCGGAACATGGTTTTAGGCGACATCGTATTTTGTGCAATACTGTTCGGAGGCTTTGGAATAGCGAAGAATAAATTCAGCATTTTACGCAGCAATAAGGAACTCGCTGTTTAACATAATAATTTTTATTGAAAAGGCGATCTGTTGTTGCGGGTCGCTTTTTTTGTGCTCAGTCTATATGTCGTTTCGAGGAGGTACGACGAGAAAACTTCTACTATATCCAATGCAAACAATGGATGGTGGACTATGTATGGAGCATAAGTTTTCTCTCCGCCCTTAGGCGGATCGAAATGACATGATTTTATGGCATATTGTGGTAGAGACGCAATGCATTGCGTCTCTACGGATTGGTTAAGGGCTTTTGATAACATTATGAAAAAGATCGTAGTACTCACCGGCGCAGGCATCAGCGCCGAAAGCGGCTTAAAAACCTTTCGCGACAGCGATGGCCTGTGGGAGGGTTATAATATTGAAGATGTGGCTACTCCCGAAGCCTGGCGGCGAAACCCGGCATTGGTGCAGGAGTTTTATAACCAGCGCCGTAAATCGGTGCTCGAAGCAAAACCAAACACAGCGCACATCGCCCTGGCCAAACTGGAAGAAAAATATGATGTCACCATCATCACCCAAAACATCGACGACCTGCACGAAAGGGGAGGATCAAGCAACGTGGTGCACCTGCATGGGATCATTACCCGTTCCCAATCCAGTATAGACCCCAACCTTACCTATCCCATAAACGGCTGGGAAATCAAAATGGGCGAGCTATGCGAATTCGGCTCGCAATTGCGTGCACATGTGGTGTGGTTTGGCGAGGATGTGCCGATGATCGCCACGGCGGCACGCATTTGCCAAAACGCCCAAATTTTTATTTTGATAGGATCATCCCTCGCGGTTTACCCGGCAGCCGGCTTGGTTAATTATGTGCCGCGGCATGTAACCAAATACATCATCGACCCGAAAATCCCTTACTTAAGCGATAGTCATTTTATAAAAATCGAAGAGAAGGCCGCGGTAGGAGTACCGAGGCTAGTTAGCGAGCTGATGAATTAGTGAATTACTGACTTAGTAAATTAGTGAATTAGTGAGTGGTTGATTAGGTTATAAATCAGTGAAATCCTTTTTAATCAGTGAGATCTTTAAATAATCGGTGAAATCATGTCCAGATCGGTGAAATCAATATTCAACTGGAGCGGCGGCAAGGACAGTACCCTTGCGCTTTATCATTGCCTGCAAAATCCTGAACTGGATATTAAATATCTTGTCACCACTATTAACGATGCAGCCAACAGGGTATCCATGCACGGCGTGCGCACGGAACTTTTGATAAAACAAGCCGAAAGCATTGGCCTACCCTTATACCAAATCCGTTTGCCCGAAATGCCGGGGATGGAAGCCTATGATAATACTATGCGGCACCATATGGAGCATTTCAGAACGGAAGGCATCACCCATTCCATATTCGGCGATATATTTTTAGAGGACCTTAAAAAATATCGCGACGACCGCCTGGCCGAAGTTGGGATGACCGGCATTTACCCATTGTGGAAACGCGATACGCATGAGCTGATCAACGAGTTTTTTGACCTTGGCTTTGAAACAGTGATCGCCTGCACGCAGGAACGCCTGGAAAGGATAGTAGGGAAGGAGATTACACCGGAGCTTATTTTATCCCTGCCCGATGATGTTGATGTTTGCGGCGAGAACGGGGAGTTCCACACCTTCGCGTTTAAAGGCCCCATCTTTAAAAATGAGATAAAATACAAAACAGGGGAGAAGATTTTTAAAGAATACAAGGAGCCTCAAAATGCCAACGACTCATCCGTCAGCGACAGCGGAAAAAAGCTTGCCGGCTTTTGGTATTGTGACTTAATTCCCGTTTGAATTTCATTTATTTGGCAATTTTATTCCGCAGAATAAAATTTTGTAACTAATCATAAGAGACTTCTTATCAATTATTTGGATAGGTTATACTTAACAATTTATTTAAATAATCGACTGCAAAACAAGCCGCTTATTATTTAATCTGCCAAATAAAATTTTGTTTGAGGCCGCATGCAAATATAAATAGCTAATATTCAAGTATTTAATCTAATAACTTGTTTAATAATTATAGCGGCCAAAGCTTTCTTTAAAATCCTTGCGCATCTCCTGAAAGCGTGCGGAAACTGATTTTAAAAATTCCTCGTCCAGCAATTCAAATACACTGTTTACGCCGTCGAGCAGATCGATATCCGCAATCTTATAGGTTTGCTCCAGGTTGGCCTGCTCAATTTTCACAATGTATTTGTTGTTCATATTAAGGATGGATATTTTAAAATCGGGGTGGGGCAATTCGGCAATGATTCTCATGGTAACAATTTTTATAAGCAAGGAAAAGCTGATAATTTTTTACCACAAAGATCACGGAGAGAAAAACACGAAGTACGCAAAGCCTTTTTCTTTGCGCTCCTTGTGAACTCCTTTGTGATCTTATGGTTTACAATTAACACATGCCTTTATCCCGGGCATTACTGCTAAATAAAAGATTAAATATGAGATTTGCCTTATTTAGTTTTAAAACAGCATCCGTACTTTTGCTTTCATGGCAGAGGATTTACATATTATTACATCCATTGATAAAACCGAACAATATCAATCGCTGATCCCACAGATAGAAGCGCTGGTTTCCGGTGAGCCCGACCTGGTGGCCAATCTTGCCAATGTCTGCGCTGCCCTCAGGGAGCAGTTTAAATGGTTTTGGGTGGGGTTTTATTTGGTGAAGGGGGATGAACTCGTGTTGGGGCCTTTCCAGGGCCCTGTGGCCTGTACGCGCATTGCACTGGGTAAAGGAGTTTGCGGGGCGGCCTGGGCGCAGGCAAAAACTTTGATTGTTCCTGATGTAGATGCCTTCCCCGGTCATATTGCCTGCAGTTCCTTGTCAAAGTCGGAGATTGTGGTACCCCTGTTCAATAATGGTAAGGTTGTTGCCGTTTTGGACGTAGACAGTGAGGCATTGGACCATTTTGATGAGGCTGATGCATGTTTCCTCGCTCAAATTACGGAGCTGCTAAGTTTTAATGAGTAAGATTTTTTTAATCCCGGGATTGGGAGCCGATACCCGGGTTTACAACAATATCGATTTGGGTGACCACGAAGTTATTTGTGTCGACTGGATCGAGCCGCATAAAACAGACACCTTAGCAACCTACGCGCAGAAGCTTATTTATCAATATAATATCAGTCCAAAATCTATAGTGATCGGCAATTCGTTAGGCGGTATGATTGCCATCGAAATTGCAAAGATCATTCCGATCGCCAAAACTATTTTGATCTCAAGCATCAAAACCGTTGACGAAGCGCCCTGGTATTTCAAACTGTTGCGGGCTATCCCTTTTTACAAACCAATCCCCGGTAAGGTATTTACCAAACTGGAGTTTTTAATCAAACCATTTTTCGGCTATATGAACGAGGCAGATAACTGGCTGTTTGTGGACATGCTGAAAAAGTCATCCCCGGTATTTTTAAAATGGGCGATGGATGCCACCCTGGCATGGCATAACAAAGTAGTACCTCCAAATGTGACGATAATAACCGGTGACAAAGACCTGGTTTTTAATTATAAAAGAATAAAAGACGCCATAATTGTAAAAGGTGGTACGCACATTATGATATTTGAAAGGGCGAAAGAGATCAGCAAAATATTAAAGCGGATACTAAAAAAATGAAGTTACCCGAATCATACTATCACAGCGATGATGTAGTGGCTATAAGCAGGGACCTGATCGGCAAGTATTTGTTTACCTGTATTGATGGTATAATTACCGGCGGGTATATTGTTGAAACAGAAGCATATAATGGTGTAGTCGACCGGGCCTCGCATGCCTACGGCAACAGGCAAACCGCGCGCACCGCAACTATGTTTAAGGCTGGTGGTATAGCCTACGTTTATCTTTGCTATGGCATACACGAAATGTTTAACATTGTAACTTCACCCGAAGGGCGGCCGCATGCAATTTTAATTCGCGCCATTCATCCGACCGAAGGGTTGGAAGCAATGCAGGTAAGGCGTAATATGCCGGCCCTTAAGCCAACAATTACGATGGGGCCAGGCTCCGTTGCAAAGGCGCTTGGCATATCGCGAAAAATCAACGCATACAGTTTACAGGGTGATGTTATCTGGATAGAGGACAGGGGCTTGGCGTTCCCCGCTGAAAGTATTGCTGCGGTGCCAAGGGTAGGGGTCGACTATGCCGGCGAGGATGCTTTATTGCCTTATCGATTTTATGTGAGGGGCGATCCATTTGTGAGCAAGCCGAATAAATAATTAATTTTGCTTCGCCCTTTCCACCACGTCATTGCGAGGAACGAAGCAATCTCTAAATCTGCTAATCAAACGACCGCGGTCTCGGGGTTACCTGTAAGCCGCACGCCGTCCAGACGGGCTGCTGTTTGGCTGACTGTCCGATGCAGAGATTGCTTCGTTCCTCGCAATGACGGATGGGTGGTATAAATTAATCGTTGACCAATGGATTACCAAAATACCGTAGCATTTGCCGATAGTCTTGACGAACAGGATCCCCTAAAAGATTTCCGTTCTCAATTTTTAATCCCCCAACACAACGGCAAAGATGCCATCTATTTTTGCGGCAATTCGCTGGGCCTGCAGCCGGTGAAAGCGCAGCAATATATCAACGATCAGTTTACCAACTGGAAAGAAATGGGAATAGAAGGTTTTTTTAAGGGCGACGACCCATGGCTGGGTTATCATAAAAAATTAACGCCTACGCTTGCGGCCATCCTCGGCGCGAAAGATGAGGAGATTACGGTAATGAATTCGCTTACAGTAAACCTTCACCTGTTAATGGTAAGCTTTTATAAACCAACCAATAAAAGGTTTAAGATAATGATGGAGGGCGGTGCATTTCCATCCGACCAGTATGCAATAGCAAGCCAGGCAAGGTTTCATGGGTTCGATCCAAAGGAAGCTGTTATCGAACTATTTCCGCGGATCGGAGAATTTACCCTGAGAACGGAAGACATCCTGCAGGCAATAGATAACTATGCCGATGAACTTTCTTTAGTACTTTTCAGCGGAATAAATTATTTCACCGGTCAGTTTTTTGATATGGAGGCCATCACCAAAGCGGCCCACGAAGCGGGGGCCTACGCCGGCTTCGACCTGGCCCATGCCGCCGGAAATGTGATCCTTAAGCTGCACGACCGGGATGTGGATTTTGCGGCCTGGTGCTCCTACAAATACATGAATTCCGGTCCCGGCGGCATCAGCGGTATTTTTGTGAATGAAAAACATTTTGGCAATAACTGTCTCAACCGGTTCGAAGGCTGGTGGGGCCACCGGGAAGACAGGCGCTTTTTAATGCCGCCGACCTTCGAGGCCGACAATGGCGCGGCTGCCTGGCAGGTAAGCACGAGCCCCATTATGCTGCTCACTTTGCATAAAGCTGCACTCGACGTTTTTAAAGAAGCAGGAGGCCTGGCGCCGTTACGCCAAAAAGGCGATCTGCTGACCGGCTATCTTGAGTTTTTGATCAACTGGATCAATGAAAACAAGGGCGAAGAATTATTTACCATCATTACACCAAAAGAAAAACAGGAGCGCGGCAGCCAGCTATCCATTGTTTGCAAGCAAAATGCCAAAGCAACTTTCAATTTTTTAACTGATAACGGCGTGATTGGCGACTGGCGCGAACCAAACGTGATACGTTTAAGCCCTGTGCCGCTTTATAACACGTTTAAGGAGGTTTTTGAGGTGGGGCGGATACTTACGAGGGCCGTGGATGAAATTTGAACCGAAAGGCGGAAATCGGCCAAATTCAGGCTGAAGCCGGTTTGCAAAATAATCAGATGTTTAATGCTTTAACTCAATTATCTAAATGTCTTCTTTTCGCGATCAGTTGGGGAGAACAGTAAATCTTCAGGGTACACCAAAACGAATTATATCGCTGGTGCCGTCGCAAACCGAGCTTTTGTTTTATTTAGGTTTGGATGAGGAAATTGCCGGCATCACCAGGTATTGCATCCATCCGGCGGATAAGTTTAAAACCAAACCGAAAGTTGGCGGCACCAAACAACTGGATATCGCAAAAGTAAGATCACTTCGGCCAGACCTTATCATCGCCAACAAGGAGGAAAACGAGCGCAGCCAGGTTGAGGAGCTTCAGGATTTGTTCCCGGTTTGGATAAGCAATATTAGCAACCTGCAAGACGCGCTGGATATGATCAATGGGGTAGGAGAACTGGTCGGCAAAAGCACTGAAGCGCAATTGCTTTCAAAGCAGATCAACCAACAATTTAACAACACAACAATAAAACCATCCGGCTTGCGCGCCGCTTATTTTATCTGGCGTAAACCCTATATGGTAGCCGGCAAAGGCACTTTCATTGATCACATGCTGCAAAAATGCGGCCTAACCAACGTTTTCGACCTGGACAGGTACCCTGAAGTTTATGCGGCGACAATCGTCGATGCAAACCCGGATGTCATCCTGCTTTCATCAGAGCCGTATCCGTTCAAAGACCGGCACATCGCCGAATTTAAAGCCCTATTGCCTTCAGCCATCATTAAAATCGTCGACGGTGAAATGTTTTCATGGTATGGAAGCAGGTTGTTGCAGGCCCCCAAATATTTTGATGAACTTTCGTCACAACTCAAATCAATATAACATTCAAACCAATCACCCAAAACAAATCAGTGCAATCACAAAACTAATCGGTGCAATCATCTTAAAACCAATCGGTGAAATCATCACAAAAACCAATCGGTGCAATCATCTTAAAACAAATCGGTGTAATCACCCAAAACCAATCGGTGAAATTCCTTAAAAAATAATCGGTGAAATCACAAAAACTAATCATTTTAAAACACTATCTTTGCCACCTCATAAAAAATCCTAACTGCGGAAGTGGCGTAATTGGTAGCCGCACCAGACTTAGGATCTGGCGCCGCGAGGCGTGGGGGTTCGAGTCCCTTCTTCCGCACAAATCCGCCTTTGCTGCTATGTAAAGGCGGTTTTTGTTTTTTTGCGTCAGTTTGCGCGTCAGTTTGTGATAAATTTTTCCTGGTAAATAGCCTCGATGATAGCCGAAACTGGCTGGCGATTTTTGGTATTCTTTTCCTGCCGCTTTAAATCTGCCCCCCTATACAATACGCCAAATAGGGTATAGGTCAAAAGCTAATTTCCGTTCTTTCTACCTTCGGGAGCTATATTTATGATAATGCCGATTTCTTTAGATCTTCGCCAAAATTAAAAGTGTTTTGGATGTTAACACGTCCGGAAGATCAAAAGTTGTATCGGAAACGAACACTTATTGTTACGCTGCCGGACACTAATGTAATCATATTTTGGTTTTAAGTTATTGATATTTAATGTATTAAATGTATGGTACGAATTTTTGGCTAGTGCTGAAAAAATAGCTGGTCATGATAAAAAATTACGTTAAAACAGCCTGGCGCAATTTGGCGCGTAATAAAAGCTATACAGCAATAAACATTGTCGGCCTTGCTGTTGGGATAGCAGCCTGCCTGCTTATTTTTCTCGTGATCCATTTTGAAACCAGCTTTGATAATTTCCACAAAAAGAAGGATAGTATTTACCGGGTAGTCTCAGCGTCTAAAACGCCCGAAGGCATCAACTACGACTCGGGCGTTCCGTTGCCCACCGCACAAGGCCTGCGCTTTGATTATCCGCAACTGCAGGTGGCCTCCATTTTTAAGAACGAAAGCGAAATAGCGGTACCGGGCAGCAATGGCCAGATGCTAAAGAAGTTTAAGGAAAGCGACGTTTATTTTGTCGACCCCCAGCTTTTTGACATTTTTGATTTCGACTGGCTTTCGGGCAACAAAAAAACGGCGCTTACTGAACCCAATACGGTCGTTTTGACCCAGGATATGGCCGAAAAATATTTCGGCAGCTGGAAAGATGCGATCGGGAAAACCATTAAATACGAGAACAAAAACCTGCTGAAGGTGACCGGAATATTGAAAAATATGCCCGCCAATACCGACTTTCAGCTAAACGTCGTTATATCAAACGCGACGCTGCAAGACACCGATTTTAAAAGCAACTTAAAGGATTGGGTAAGTACTTTCAGCTATTCTTATTGTTTTGTTGTGCTGCCGCCGGGCTTTTCTCACACGCAATTTAACGCAGACCTTGTGGCCTTTGTAAAAAAACACAAGCCCGCTGAATATGTGAAAGACGGCATGGTAAGCATACCGCTCGCCGCTATGCATTACGACAGCCGTTTCGGCGCCTTTGGCGGCCGTACTTTCAGTAAGGAACTGATAACGATCCTAAGTTTGATCGGCTTATTCCTGCTTACTATTGCCTGTGTTAATTTTATTAACCTGGCTACGGCACAGGCCGTAAACCGCTCCAAAGAAGTCGGCATCAGGAAGGTGCTTGGCAGTAACCGTAAACAATTGGTATTTCAGTTCATAAGCGAAACTTTTATTATCACCTTGTTCGCAGTGGTTATTGCCAACGGTTTAGCCCAGCTTGCGCTGCCTTTTTTGGATACGCTGCTTGATGTAAAATTAACGGCTTCGTATTTATTGGATCCGGTTGTTATAAGCTTCCAGGCAGCGGTCGTTTTGGGGGTTACTTTCTTATCGGGCTTCTATCCTGCTATGGTGTTATCGGGCTTTAATCCAATCACAGCATTAAAAAATAAAATTGCCGCGGGCCATGCTACCGGAATTTCATTAAGGCCCGGGCTTGTAGTTTTTCAATTCCTCATTGCGCAGCTGCTGGTCATCGGTACGCTGGTAATGATAAACCAGATGGACTATTTTAAGAATTTTTCACTTGGTTTTGACAAGGACGCCATTGTTAATGTTAACATCCCAACCGACAGTATAAGTCACTTAAAAATCGATGCGCTGCGCAACCAGCTGCAGCAACTGCCCGGAATAAAACAAGTGAGCTACAGTTTTGCCAGCCCATCTGACAACAATGGCTGGAGCACTGACTTTAAATTTAACAACGCTCCGAAAAAAACCGATTTCAATGCCAGTTTAAAATGGGCTGATGAGAACTATTTTAGCCTGTACAACCTGAAATTTATAGCCGGGCGCCCATTTGTTAAGGCCGATTCGGTGCGCGAATATGTTGTAAACGAAACCCTGTTAAAGAAATTGGGTATTAAAGACCCAAAAGACGCGATAGGAAAGTACATCAACCTATGGGATGATAAAAAGAAAACCGCCCGCATAGTTGGAGTGATAAAAGATTTTAACGTTAGCTCATTAAAAAAGCCTATACCAGCGGTTTTAATGGCATCGTGGAAGGATGTTTACCAAACCATAAACATTAAATTACAGGGCGGACAGGTGAAACAAACACTGGCTGCTATTGAAAAATTATGGAACAGCACTTTCCCTGATTACGTTTATGATTACCAGTTCCTTGATGATAAAGTGGCCGGTTTTTATGCTAATGACGAAAAGATGTCGATGCTGTACAAAATTTTTGCCGGCATCGCCATTTTTATTTCCTGTTTGGGCCTGTATGGGCTGGTATCGTTTATGGCTGTGCAGCGCACTAAAGAAGTGGGCATCCGCAAAACCCTTGGTGCATCAGTCAGCAATATTGTTTACCTGTTTTCCAAAGAATTTACACTGCTTATTTTAATTGCTTTTGCTGTCGCTGCGCCGCTTGGATGGTTTTTTATGCACGAATGGCTGCAGCCTTTTGCTTATAAAATAAAAATAGGGCCGGGTATATTTATACTGGCAATAGCTGCCTCGGTAGCCATCGCCTGGCTCACAGTTGGCTATAAGGCCATAAGGGCAGCGCTGGCGAACCCTGTAAATAGCCTGAGGAGTGAGTAAGCGCGGAAAGTTGGCAGTGGGCAGTAGCAGTTGTTTAAAGGGAGATTAGAGATTGGAGATTAGTCAAGGGTAATGGAAACCTATTAAATCACTAAATCACTAAATCACTAAATCACTAAATCACTAAATCACTAAATCAATAATTCAATAATTGACTTATCATGATAAAGAATTATTTAAAAATCGCCTGGCGGAACATCTGGAAAAACAAGGTTTTTTCGGCAATTAACATTATCGGTTTATCCGTCGGAATGGCGGCCTGCATTGTTATCATGCTGTTTGTTAGCTATGAAAAGAGTTTCGATAGCTTTCATACAAAAAACATCTATAAATTAAACGAGGTGCAAACCATTGGCCAGGAGGGCGCCACTCAAAAAGTGGGGCTGTCTGAGTTTTTGATGGGGCAGACCATGAAAACGGAGTTCCCCGAGGTAAAAAGCTTTACGCGGGTGCACTGGGGCAATAAATACCAGCTAACGCAGGGCGAAAAAAGAGTTTTTTTGCCCCAGATATTCTTTGTTGATTCTACCTTCCTTAATATATTCAATTTTAAGGTTATCCGTGGTAACAGGCAAACAGCGCTGTTAAAGCCGCATACGGCTATGCTTACCGAAGAAACAGCAAAGAAATTATTCGGGGATGCCGACCCGATAGGTAAAACAGTAACCCACTATGGCGACGATACCACAACTTTCGCCGTAACCGGCATAATTGCCAATGTGCCCCAAAACTCGCAATTACAATTTGACGCGTTATTTTCATTCAGCAGCGTCTACAAGCCATGGATGTACAAAAGCTGGGGAAGTAACTGGCTGGATACCTTTCTTGAACTTACGCCCAATGCAAATACTGCCTTGCTCGAGAAAAAATTTCCGGCTTACCTTGCAAAATATCTTGGTAAAGACGGGCCTAAATACATGAAGCTATTTGTAATGCCTTTGAAAGATGTCCATGCAAATTCTGCCGACATAGGCTTGGATTACATTAATTATCAAAAATTTGATAAAAAGTCAACTAACCTTTTTGCCATCATCGCACCTATTGTACTGGTAATTGCCTGTGTTAATTTTATAAATCTTTCAACGGCGCGCTCCGCCGAAAGGGCTAAAGAAGTGGGTATCCGAAAATCCATTGGGGCGTATCGTTTTCAATTGACTATTCAATTCCTGGGCGAAACCGTTATGATCGCTTTTATGGCGTTAATTCTTGCCACGATCCTGGTTGAGCTTGCGTTGCCTTATATCAATAATTTAAGCGAACGGGCAATTTCTTTCCATATCTTCAGCGATTTAGGCGTCATTGCGACCGTGCTGGGCGGGACAGTGCTTATCGGGCTGCTGTCAGGAATTTACCCCGCCGTCTACCTTTCTTCTTTCCAGGCATCCAGGGTATTAAAGGGTTCGGTACAGACCGGGAAAAACAAAGGCTCGTTGAGGAATGTGCTGGTAGTAACGCAATTCGCCAGCGCAATTTTCCTGATGATTGCCACCGTATTTGTATTGAAGCAGCTAAGGTTTATGCAGCAACAGGACCCCGGCTACAACCGCGATCAAATTGTGAATATTCCGCTTGATCAGGTTACAACAAAGAAGTACGACTTGTTTAAGAATGAACTATCAGGAAGTCCTTTAGTTGCAGGCGTTACCGCTTCGCAGGATATTTTGGGCAGCCACCTGGATCAAACCGGGGTAACATTCAGGCCCTCATTTGGCCCTAAACAGGACCTTGGTACAACCCTCCTGGTTGTCGATACAAATTACCTCGATCTTTATAAAATCAAATTGGCCGCAGGTCAAAATTTCTCGGGCGATAAAATGCTGGATACGCGGCAATACATCGTTAATGAGGCCCTGGCGAAGGAATTAATGAAAGATTATCCAAAGCGGCCGTTATCAAGTTTAATAGGACAGCGATTTGGCTTCGATTCATTGGGAACTATCAAGGGTATAGCAAAAGACTTCAATTTTAACTCCCTGCAATATAAAATTGAACCTATGTTCCTGGTAGCCGCCAGGCGTTGGGGCTTCAGGGATGTTTCGGTTAAGATAAACGGGAATAACACAGCTGCCGCGCTTGCCTTTATAAAATCAAAATGGGATAGCGTATACCCCGATTATCCATTTGAATACCAGTTTTTAGATGATCACTTTAATGAAGTTTATAAGGCCGACAACCAGGTAAGTCAAATCGTGGGCATCCTTGCCGGACTGGCCATTTTTATATCATGTTTGGGCTTGTTCGGCTTAGCCTCGCATTCAGCCGAAAGAAGGGTAAAAGAGATAGGAGTGAGGAAAGTTTTAGGCGCATCGGTGCAAAATATTACCTTAATGCTCTCAGCTAATTTTTTGAAGCTGGTTTTAATAGCCAACGTAATTGCCTGGCCTACCGTGTGGTACTTTACTTATAAATGGCTGCAGGGATTTGCTTTCCATATTGCGGTGCAATGGTGGATATTTATCATAGCCGGCATCGTTTCGGTATTGATCGCATTTTTCACGGTGAGTTTTCAATCGATAAAAGCCGCGGTAGCCAACCCCGTGAAGAGTTTGAGGAGCGAGTGAAGAAACGTCATTGGTCATTAAGTCATTAGTCATTGAACGCGACCTGATATTGACCAATGACGCTAAGTAATGCCGCAATGACTAATGACGCGTAGCAAATGACCAATGACCAAATAAAATGATAAAGAACTATTTAAAAATCGCCTGGCGGAATATCTGGAAAAACAAGGTTTTTTCGGCAATTAATGTTATTGGCCTGTCTGTAGGGCTGGCGGCGTGTATTTTGATCATGCTGTTTGTTTCCTACGAAAAAAGCTTCGACAGCTTTCATACCAAAAATATTTACCGCCTTAACGAAGTGCAAAAGTTTCCGGGAATGGTGTCCTCGCAGAAGGTAGCCTTGTCCATGTTTCCTATGGGGCCGACCCTGAAAGCAGAATTCCCGCAAATAAAAACGTTTACCCGTATCCATTGGGAGGGTGACTATCAGTTTACTGAAGGCGAGAAAAAGGTGTATTTAAAGCAGATATTTTTTGTGGACACGCCTTTCTTCAATATGTTCAATTTTGCGCTGCTCAAAGGCGACCGGGCTACCGCGCTAAGCAAACCGCATTCGATAGTATTTACCGAGGAATCAGCCAAAAAGATATTTGGGGATGTAAACCCCCTGGGAAAAACCATCACCCATTATGGCGGCGACACCATTACCTATACGGTTACCGGTATCGCGGCCAATCCGCCAAAAAACTCGCAGCTGCAGTTCGATTGCATTGCTTCATTCAGCACCATATTTAATCCCCGTATGATGAATAACTGGGGCGGCAACTGGCTGGATACGTATTTCGAATTTGCAAAAGGGACCGATGTTGCGGCACTCGAAAAACAAATGCCGGCTTACCTGAAAAAGCATATGCAGGGCGATGGCTGGAAATATTATGAATTGTTTTACCTGCCTTTGCAAGCCGTGCACGCCCATGCCGGCGATATCGGCCTCGATTATCTTAATTATCAAAAGTTCGACGCTTCAACAACTAATTTGTTCCTCATCGTGGCCCTTATTGTGTTGATAATTGCATGTATTAATTTTATAAACCTTTCTACAGCACGCTCCGCTGAACGCGCCAAAGAAGTGGGCATCCGTAAATCAATCGGCGCTTACCGTTTCCAGTTAGCCTCGCAATTCTTAGGTGAAACAGTGCTGCTGGCCCTTATTGCGTTGCTTTTTGCTGTTGCGATGGTCGAACTGGCGCTGCCATATGTAAACAGCCTGAGCGACCGCGACCTAAGCCTGCCGGTGTTTACCAATCCCGGCACCGCGCTGCTGGTCATCTTGTCTACGGTGGTCGTTGGGTTGATATCGGGTATTTACCCGGCAGCTTACCTATCGGGTTTTCAGCCGGTGAAGGTGCTTAAAGGCTCCATTCAAACCGGCAAAAATAAAGGACTGCTGCGTAATGTGCTGGTGGTAGGGCAGTTTACGAGCGCTGTATTCCTGATGATCGCCACGATATTTGTAGTGAAACAGCTCTACTTTATGCAGCATAAAGACCCGGGGTTTAGCCGCGACCAGGTGGTAACGGTACCCGTCGGATTGTTGAACGAAAAACAATATGATCTGCTGAAGAAGGAACTGCTTGGGAGTAGCCTGGTAGGCGGTGTGACGGCATCGCAGGATAACCTGGGCAGCCACCTCGACCAATCGGGCATCAGCTACAGGCCATCTGATGGCCCCAAGCGCGACCTGACCGGTACGCGGCTTATCGTCGACCAGGATTACCTATCTTTATACAAGATAAAGCTGTTGGCAGGCAAAAACTTTTCAGAAGACAAAACCCGCCTTGGTAAAGAGTATATTATTAACGAGCAGATGGCAAAAGAGCTGCTGAAAGACCGGCCGGGTAAACCTATGTCCTCACTCGTGGGCGAACGTTTCGGCTTCGATTCGTTGGGAACGATCAGGGGCATCGCCAAAGACTTCAATTTTAATTCACTTCATTATAAAATTGAGACCCTGTTTATTTTCGCCGTTCCTGGCGGTAATTTCAGTACCATGTCGGTAAAAATAAACGGCGGCCGCTTGCCCGAAGCCCTCGACTTTATCAAATCGACCTGGAAGAGCAACTTTCCCGACATACCGTTTGACTACCAGTTCCTGGACGACCATTTCAAGGAGGTGTACCGCGCCGATTCGCAGGAAAGCCAGGTGGTAGGCATTATGGCTGTGCTGATCATTATCGTTTCCTGCCTGGGGCTGTTCGGCCTGGCATCGTATTCGGCCGAAAAACGGGTAAAAGAGATCGGGATCCGTAAGGTGCTGGGCGCATCTGTGCAAAATATTACGCTGTTGCTTACACAGCATTTTTTAAAGCTGGTGGTCATCGGCAATATTATCGCCTGGCCGCTTGCGTGGCTCACAGTCAATTGGTGGCTCCAGGGTTTTGCCTACCGCATAAGCATCCAATGGTGGATATTTGCGCTGGCTGGCTTAGCCTCGATGCTGATCGCATTTTTGACGGTCAGTTTCCAGTCCATCAAGGCGGCGGTAGCCAACCCCGTGACGAGCCTGCGTAACGAGTAGACACCGATGCCGGCCAACATCAATAAATCAAATTAATTATTAAATCAGCTCAATAAAGCTTCCCGGAATAGATCTGCTTATCATCGCTTACCGGGTTAAGCTGTAAGCAAATGCCGCCAAAGGTTTGAAGACCCGGTATGGAAAATCCATAGTCGTATACATAACGCAAAAATAGAGGGCGCCCGGTCGCTATTTTTAATCGTGAATCACTAACTTGCAGCTACCATGAACTATGAACTATGAACCATAACCCAAACAATCAATGGTAAAAAACTATCTTAAAATCGCCTGGAGAAATATCACAACCCAAAGGTTTTATACCTTTTTGAACATATTCGGCCTGGCTTTAGCTATAAGCTGCTGTATAATAATCTATTTGTATATAAGCTACAATTTGAGTTTTGATACCTATCATAAACGTTCAAAAGAGATATTTCGCCTTGTTTATGAATTAAAGCTTGAGAAGACCGAGTATGATAAAGGTTCGTCTTTTGCGGAATTCAATGCCCTAAAGACGGAAGCCCCGCTGGTGCGGCAATCTGCCTTTTTAATTAACAACCAAAGCTTTATTGTAAATGTTAACGGCGATATAAAAAGACGGTTTAAGGAAGAAAATACGGTCGCTTTTACTAATTCGGACTGGTTTAGGATGTTCAGCCATAAGTGGATTGAAGGGAACCCCAAACAGCTTGATGAACCGGACAATGCTGTTTTACGGCAAAGAACGGCACGTAAATATTTCGGCAATGCAGATCCCATCGGTAAAACCCTTTTGCTGAATAACCGGCAAATTAAGGTTATAGGTGTAATTTCGGACGGACCCTACAACACCGATTTAAAATCGGATATATACTTGTCATTTAGTTCATTATTGTCCTTGGTACCCACGTACGACAAGACCTTTTTTACCGATTGGGGTTATCTGAATTCCACCAACAATGCCTTCATCGCACTGAACGATGCGAGGGAAAAGGATGCAGTGGAAAAGCAAATAATTGAGCTGGCAACGAAGCACATGTGGAAAGATGGTTTAAAATATTTTAAGTTTAAGCTGTTGCCTTTAAATCAAATGCATTTCGATTCCCGCTATGGAGGCGTTGTCCAAAAATCACTTTTGTGGAACCTGGCGATCGTCGCACTTTTAATTATCGCTATTGCGATATTTAATTATATCAACCTGACTGTTGCCGGGCAAACCAAACGAAGTAAAGAAATTGCGACGCGTAAAGTGCTCGGAGGTTCCACAAGGCAAATTTTTATGCAGTTTATTACAGAATCGCTTATAACTTCGGTTATAGCGGTATTGGCTGCAGTGTTATTGGCGCTGCTGATGATGCCAGCCGCAAATTCTTATCTTTTTACTGATGAACCTATTCATATCGTTTCCAATATAAATCTCTATTTGTTTGTCGGCCTGGTGCTGCTTTGTGTAACTATTGGCACAGGCATTTATCCGGCGCTGCTTTTAAGCCGGATAAGCATAGTGCAGGTGCTAAAAAACAATATATTGAATTTGCCGCTCGGCTTTGGCCGGAAAGCGATGGTTGTTTTTCAAAATACCGTAACTCAATCGCTTATGGTTTGCACTATAATTATTGTAATGCAGGTGCATTTTCTTGAAAACACAGACATTGGATTTAACAGGAAAGCGGTGATAACCATCCCGGTCGGACAGGTTTCCGCCTCGCAAAAAGAACAGCTCACGGAGAGCTTAAAAAACATGCCTTCGGTACAGTCATTCAGTTTTTGCAGTAAACCGCCTTCGAGCAACAGTCAGCGTGGGGCAACCGTCAGGTACGATAACAGGCCGAAATGGGAAAGCAGGCCTGCCCGTTTTGCCATTGGCGATTCGGCATATTGCAGTACTTTCGGTTTACGCATCGTATCAGGAAGAAATATTCGCACCGGCCAGCCAACGCCAGAGTTTTTGATCAATGAAACAATGGCCGCCATGCTGGAAGGTGAACACAAAGATTTGGTTATCGGAAAGGCCCTGATTGCAGGCGATATTAAAGGCGTAATTGTTGGTGTGGTAAAGGATTTTAATGTAAAGTCGTTAATTGAACCAATTGAGCCGTCAATATTGCTGGAAGATCAAGAACTGCAAACAAATTTAGCGGTCAAACTCTCCAACGGACCGGCATCCACGGCGTTAAACAATTTGCAAAAGGCCTATCAAAACATTTTACCTGACCAGGTATTTAGCTATCAGTTTGTTGACGATCAAATTGCCCAGCTTTACAAGAAAGAAAGTATACAGCAAAAATTAATTTGGCTGTCGGCCATAATGGCCATCGTGATCAGCTCATTAGGTTTGCTGGGACTAATTTCAATAAGTGCTTTACAACGTACCAAAGAGATCGGTATCCGCAAGGTGTTGGGGGCAACGGTTACCCAAATAAGTTTAACGTTAACCAACGACTTTCTTTGGATGGTACTGGCTGCATTTTTGATAGCGGCGCCTGTATCGTGGCTGGTGATGAACAAATGGCTGCAAAATTTCGCCTACCGGATCCATATCGGATGGTGGATATTTGCCTTTGCCGGAATAATTTCGCTGTTGATCGCATTTTTTACGGTGAGCTTTCAATCCATCAGAGCGGCAATGGCCAACCCTGTAAACAGTTTAAGAGGGGAGTAGCTTGTCATTAGGTCATTGGGTCATTAAGTCATTGGTCATTAAGTCATCAGGTCATTGGTCAGTGGGTCAGTGGGTCATTGAGTCATTAATACTGCCTCGTTTATTTGCCCGCTAATACCTCAGCACGATAAACCCTGTTTTGTGCCTGACCACACCGTTCGCGGCGTAGTCTAACCGGTAAAAATAGGTTCCGGGCAATTGCCTCTGCCCGTTTTTATTGCTGCGGCCGTCGAATACCTTTGAGCTGTTATCATAGCCTTTTGCCTCATAGATCAGCTGCCCGTTGCGGTTCATGATCATCAGTTTGTTATCAGGATAGGCCGTAATCCCATCTATAACCAAAAAGTCGTTTACGCCATCCCCGTTGGGTGATACGCCCTGGTGTACGGCAATACCGTCATCTGCAAGCTGAAGGTTTTCTACCGGCTTTGCAACACTTATTGACTGATACGGGATGTTTAATGGCCCTGCTGCCTAGTTACCGTGATCACGTAGCTTTTGGTGGATATGCCATCCTGGGCAGTCACTTTAGTAGTGATTGTATTGGCGCCAACGGCCAATGCTATCGGCGCGGTTGCCGAGCCGGAGGCTACTGTTATGCCGTTGACCTTGACGGTCGCCGTCGGGTCGGCCGTTGTGGCGAGTACTTCAATTGATGTGGCGGCATTGGTGACCGAGGCGGTATAATCCCTGTAATCGGGGCCTGATACGGTGGTGAGCGCTGCATACGGTTTGGTCAGGCTGAGGGAGCTTAAACTGGCATTATTGGATGCCGGGCGGTTCACGGTAATAATATAGCTGTTGGTAGATAGGCCGTCCTGCGCGGTAACTACTGTGGTGATAGTAGTGTTGCCGCCGGCTAATGGCACCGGTGCTGATGCCGAGCCGGAGGCTACTGTTATGCCGTTTACTTTTACGGTAGCGGTTGGGTCGGCGGTTACGGGGACTACTTCTATGGAGGCGGTGCTTTCACTTACCGATGCGGTATAGTTTTTAAAGCCGGGACCGGTGGTGGCGGTTAGCGGTTCGTAAGGCCTGGTAAGGCTGAGTGAGCTTAAATTGGCATTGCCCGAAGCTGCCCGGGTTATCGTTACCGTATCGGTTCGGCTGGGCGAAATGCCGTGGCTAGTAACCGTTACATAAACAGCGTTGGCGCCCACGCTTAAAGCGATATTGCCCGAGGGGCTGCCGCTGCTTACCGCGGTTCCGTTTACCAAGACCAATTCCGAAGTATTTACCAGCGTCGGCGTTACCGTTATGGAGCTGATGTTATTTGCCACGCTTGCCGTATATTTATAAGTGACACGCGAAAAAGCCGGCGACAAGCTGCCGCTGCTCAGCTGCAGGTTTGCAAGCTCATCAGTGCCGTCGGTGGTTTGTATGTTTACCGTAGCCCGGGCGTTATTGCCAATGTTATAGGCGGTAACGGTATAATTGGTTGCCGGGGTAATAGCGGTTGGCGTACCGCTGATGACGCCCGTATTGTTATTTAAAGTTAAGCCCCCTGGCAAAAACTTGTTTAAATAGTAACCGCCGCTGGGTTTTACTTTTTTAACGGCGCTGTTGCCATTATCGGCTATATAAACCACGCCTGCCCCGTCAACGGCTACGCCCTGCGTATTGCTAAACCCCGAACCGATGGTAACCGGGCTGCCCCCGCCCGCCGGTATTTCGCCGATGGAGGCGGAACCGTAGGAATAAAACAGGTTGCCCGTTGCGTCCATGGCTATCAGGTCTATACTACCGGTTGGATAGTTTGCATAGGTTACCGGCGCGCCGCCGGAAGCCGGTACTTTAACAAATTTCCCATATTTGCCATCGGCCAAATAAACATTGCCGCAGCCATCTAAGGCTACGCCGGTCGGCCCCCCTCCGCCGCCATGGGTGTACAGGGTAACCGGGGCGCCCCCGCCGGCCGGGACCTTAATTGCCGACACATCATCTACGGCATAAATATTCCCCGCCGCATCCAGTGCCATCTCATGTGGCTGGTACTCCGTCAGCAGGGTAATCATCGGCCCGCCGCCCGCCGGTATCTCTTTCAGGCCGTTGCCGTCCCCAACATATATATTGCCGGCGGCGTCGACCGCCACCGCGCGCGGCAGGCTGAAACCCGATCCCACCACTACCGCCGCGCCGCCGCCGGCCGGGATCTTATTAACGGTGCCCTTAATGTTTTCGGCTACGTACACGTTCCCGGCAGCGTCAACTGCCAGCTGCCGGCTGTTAAAGCCATGGGCTATGGTATAAACGTTACCGCTGTAACCGGCTGCCGCAACGCCGCTGCCGCCCGGCGAGAGCGGCGTAATGGCCGCGCCGGTGGGGTAGCTTTGCGGGCTTGCGTAGCTTACAGTTGGCGGGGGATAAGCGTTAACCGTTATGTTAACCGTTGCTGAACTATGCCCGCTGCTGTTGTAGGCCGTTATGTTATAGTTTGTGGCCGGGCTGCTAACGGTTGCCGTACCGCTGATCACCCCGGTGCTGTTGTTAAAACTTAAACCCGCCGGCAGGGCCGGGTTTATGTAGTAACCGCCGGGATTGATCTTGTAAACATTTCCTGGGCCTTCAGTGCCTGCATACACATTATAACTGGCATCCACCGCTAACCCTACGGCACTAAAATCTGCAAAAGAACCGGGGTTACCGTTTATGGCCGGTATTCTTAAAATTTGGTAGCTGTTATAGTTAGGTTGATTGTCAGCGACATACAGAATGTCGTTTGCATCCACGGCAACCGCAACCGAACTAAAGGCCGGGTCGATAGCAACCGGGCCGCCGCCGGCTGCCGGTATCTCTTTTAATTTACTGTTACCGGTATCCTCAATGAATACATTCCCCTTCGAATCCGCGGCTATGCCTTTGGGGTGATTAAATCCGTTACCTATTACCACCGGCGTACCTCCGCCGGCAGGCATCTTTTTCACATCGCCGCTGCTGACGTTTTCGGATACGTAAATATTGCCCGCGGCATCCAGGGCGATACCAAACGGAGCGTTAAATCCCGACCCTAAGGCCACAACAGGGCCGCCGCCAGCCGGGATCTCTTTTACCGCATTGTTGCCGTAATCGGCCACATAAATATTACCGGATGCATCCACTGCCACCCCTGTAGGGTCAGCAAATCCGGAGCCGACAGCCGTTTGAGGCCCGCCACCGGCAGGTATTTTAGTTATGGTGCTGCCAATGAAATCGGCCACGTAAACATTGCCCGAATTATCCACTGCAATACCAAAAGGTTTATAATTGACAGTGCCGATTTTAACAGGGGTGGGCGTAGCTACCGCGTCGCCGGTATTTGAAGGGGAAAGTGGCGAAATGGCAGTAAACGCTGTATAAACCTGCGGCCCGGCGTAGCTTATTTTAGGCGCCTGGGCATAGCCAGCGATGGCAGCCAGCATCATTGCTAAAAAAAAAGATGCTATTAAAATTGGATCACGAATTAAAAGTTTATATCTAAAGGGGAATTGCTGAATCATAGAGGTTCGTTTGAGTATAAAGTTTTTCATGGCAATATTTCTACTTGCTTAGGGGTTTAATTGGAAGATGAGTAAGTTACATACATTATTCAGGATAAAAAATACAATCTTGTTTGTATTTTTTATCCTGAATTGAAACGTGCATTTGCGATTCATAATGTTTTATCAGGCACAAAAAATTTAATTGATTCAAATTAACTGCGGGACATGCCGCCAGATGCGCACCTAAGGGCGCGCGTTATTCATTACCAATGTCCTACCGATGTTGTGCTCCTAACGGAGCATTTTAGACGGCTTTGCTTAAGGTTTTATCTAGCTTTTGGCCTCACCTAAACGGCGAAACCCTCGCTCATCCTCTCCAAAGGAGAGGACTTTTGCTGCGCTCTGGCTACACCTTTTAGAACCCTCTCCTTGCGCCACTGCTAAAGCGGCACGCGGTTAGAGAGCGCAAGGTGAGGCCACCAGCGTTTTTGAGGAAAGTAATAATCTCTCTTTCTAACTAGAACGACATTGAATGACCAACGACGCGAAGCAAATGACCAATGACTAATGACCAATGCAGCGAAGCAAAATGACTATTGTATCATTACCGTACGCTCCCTGTTACATTAGCGGACACTACTTAATAAAGGATTTATCACTAAAGTGCTGATAATTAATTCAATAGCAGTTTGGTATGTTATTGATACCCTGATGACGTATTGAATTGGATGCGAATCAATCACTTATTCGTTAAATTAGTCGGATGATTTCGGACTTCGTCTGCTAACCAGCGGATCGATTTTCGGATTTCAGGTAAAAAATGATTCAATAAAGCGATAATTCACTAATTCAATAATTCACTAATTCAATAATTAACAGATGTTATCATTACAACACGTATCAAAATATTACCAGGTAGGGGGCAACAAAAACTTTGTACTTAACGACATTAATCTCGAAGTAGACGAGGGCGAATTTATTTCTATCATGGGCCCTTCAGGTTCGGGCAAATCAACACTTTTAAACGTAATAGGCATGCTTGATGAGCCTTCGGAAGGTTACCATTACTTTGTGGGCAATGCCGTTCATCAGCTTAAAGAAAAACAGCGCTCAGCATTATATAAGCAATATATCGGCTTTGTTTTCCAGGCTTATCACCTGATAGACGAGCTTACCGTTTATGAAAACATCGAAACGCCATTAATTTACCAGGATTTTAAAGGCACCGAGCGCAAAGCTATGGTGGCTGATATTCTCGACCGTTTCCAGATCGTTGGAAAAAAGGACCTGTTCCCGGCGCAGCTGTCAGGCGGCCAGCAGCAGCTGGTAGGCATAGCACGCGCCCTTATCGCCAGGCCAAAATTATTGCTGGCCGATGAGCCCACCGGTAATTTGAACTCGAAACAAGGGGTTGAAATAATGGAGCTTTTCAAAAAGCTGAATAAAGAAGATGGCGTGACCATTATACAGGTTACCCACTCCGAAAAAAATGCCGAATATGGCACCCGGATTATAAATCTCCTGGACGGTAAGATCGATTCCTCAAGAAAATTCTAAAAACACGAACAATAGTAAAACACAAAATGCGATTTAGTAAATATATTTTAACACTACTTTTTATTGCCTGCGGATTTTTGGCGCAAGCGCAGCAAACCAATACACTGTCATTGCAGCAATGCCTTGATATTGCCATAAAGAATAATTTAACCGTAAAGCAGGATTCAATTTCGGCCGAACAGGCGCGTATAAATTTCAACCAGCAAAAAGATAACCTCATCCCGTACATCACCGGCGGTGCAAGCCGTTCAATTTCATCAGGGCGCGCTATCAGCCCGGTTACAGGCGGGTATATAACGCAGTCGGTTACGTCGGATAACTACGGCGTTGACGGCAGGGTTACCATATTTAATGGCCTGGCACTCCAAACAGCTATCAAACAAGCTTCGCTGGCATTCCATTCGGGGAAAATGGCCTACCAGGCTGCAAAGGATGTTGTTACCGTTAATGTG
>Ga0134126_10001656_pt1 | contig 28383 bp, 20 predicted proteins | sample KB31752_FD_96881 | JGI IMG/M metagenome (GOLD analysis project Ga0134126, IMG submission 96881) | Terrestrial soil microbial communities with excess Nitrogen fertilizer from Kellogg Biological Station, Michigan, USA - KB3-175-2 | ecosystem: Environmental > Terrestrial > Soil > Unclassified ... | reverse complement strand
GAAGCCGCGGTCGGTGCGGTTCCAGATGGCAATTTCTTCGAGTGATATGTCCGCGCCGAGATCCAGCTCCCACCACGGATTGTCCTGAGCCTTGGTCAGCGTCGTGGATGCCGCATCGAAATTGCCGTCCGTGTTGCCATCGTTTGCCCGGTCTGCCGCGGCGCCATCGTCGGTGCTTGATTGGCTCGCTTTCCCGGTGGTCGCGATATTCTTTTGTTCGTCAAAGACCTGGACTTCCGCGAGCGAAAGGACGCGTTGCGCGCCCGGCAATTCGATACGGACGAAGCGCGCGCGCGGCGGCTCCGTCTTCGGCGCGCGCACTGCGAGTTGAATTTCGTTCAACACCCCTTTTCCGGTTTCGGCGCTGCGACCGGGCCCCTGCTTCGGCCGACTTTCACCCGGCAACAGTTCGAGCCGGACAGAGGTGATATTGGTCAAATCAGTTCGCGTTTTGAATATGTAGGTGTCGCGCTCCCGCGAGTTGCCAGTGGCGAGAACGGAGTTGTCGGGCAGTTTGCCGAGCGTCGCGCCTTCATACGATTCGAGGGCGAATGGTTCGAGCGTGATCCAGCCAATGCCTTTGGCCTGTCCCTTTTCCCATTTGGCCAGGTCGGCCTCAAATTCCGGGGTTGTTTTCTTTCGCTCACTTTCCAACGCGACGATCTGCGCCCGGATGTTGTCCATTTTTTCGCGCTGCTCTTGTGTCGGCAGCGGCAGCGTGGGACGTTCGTCAGGCCGGTCATTGTCTTCGGTCTGATTAAAGAAAGCGTAGAAAGAATAGTATTCCCGCTGGGTGATCGGATCATACTTGTGGGTGTGGCACTGCGCACAACCCATTGTCAGACCCATCCAGACTTGCGCCGTGGTGTTGGCGCGGTCCTTCACAGCCGCGACGCGGAACTCCTCGTCGTCCGTACCGCCCTCGGTGTTCGTCATCGTGTTGCGATGAAACGCGGTCGCGATCCGGTCTTCGTCGGTCGCGTTCGGCAACAGATCACCGGCGATCTGCTCGATCGTGAACCGGTCGTAAGGCATGTTGTCGTTCAGTGCGCGGATCACCCAGTCGCGCCACGGCCAGATGTTCGGGCGGAGCGGATCGGAACCGTAACCGGCGGAATCGGCGTAGCGCGCCAGGGCAATCCACACGCGCGCCCAGCGTTCGCCATAGGCGGACGAACCCAGCAGACGGTCAACCAGCCGCTCGTAGGCATCGGGACGCCGGTCGCTGACAAAGGCATTAACTTCCTCCCGCGTCGGTGGCAGGCCGGTCAGATCCAGCGACAGACGCCGGACCAGCGCGTAGCGATCGGCCGGGGGCGACGGCTTCAAGCCGTTCTTTTCAAGTTTCGCGAGAATGAAGGAGTCAATTGGATTGCGCGGCCATGAACGCATTCTGACCCTGGGCAGCGGGGGCCGTTCCGGCTTCAGGAAAGCCCAATGCGGTGTGTACGGGGCGCCTTCTTTAATCCAGCGCTTTATCAGATCGATTTCGACTGCTGAAAGCGTGCGGCCGGTCTTGGGCGGCGGCATCAGATCATCGGGATCCCTGGCGGTGATGCGACGGATCATTTCGCTGTCGGCAAGATCGCCCGGAACGATGGGGCGTGTGCCTTTGTGGTCCTTGAGGGCGTCGTCGCGCAGATCCAATCGCAGTTTGGCCTTGCGTGAGCCCTCGTCCGGACAGTGGCAACTGAAGCATTTACTGGAGATGATCGGACGGATTTGCGAACTGAACTCGACGGGTTCGGCGGAAGTCTCCTTCTTCGCCGCGCCAGCCAGGGCAGTTGTCACCGTTAACCAGACTGCCGCGGTCAATGCGACCGCGAGGCCGTGCCATGAAACAGACTTGCTCATGCGATCAATTCACAACTGATGTGTGAATGACATTTTCTATCAAACCGGGACGACGATGGAAAGAAAGTAGTCAGCCGCCACCCCGGATGAAAATGAAAGTTGGCGTACCGCCCGGAAACGCCTGCGGCCACCAAACCGCGCAGCGCCGACCACCTTGCTCTTTTCCCGCCGAGGTCCCAGCCTTCTTGCACCGAATCAGACCGTGTCCTGGGACAAGTGGAGCAATCTTCAATCAAACCAACCCGGCCGAGAGCTAACACCTTAGCGTACAAGGAATGAACACGCCTGAAAAACTCTTCCAAAAAAATAGTTGACTGATTAGTCCAATTGGCTAAGTTAGTCGTGCACCAGCGAAAAGCGTGGGCGCGGATTGAAGAGAAAATTATTTTATGGGTCGTGTCAGTGATGCCAAAGAAAGATTGATGGAAGCGGTCAGGGAACTGATCTGGACCGGCTCCTACGGGAGTACCACCATCGATCAAATCTGTGAGAAGGCGGGCGTCAAGAAGGGCAGTTTTTACTATTTCTTCGACTCGAAGGCCGACCTGGCTGTGGCCGCGATCGACGAGGACTGGCAGCGCAAACGGCCGGAATTGGATTCCCTGTTCTCAGCCACGATTTCGCCGTTGGACCGACTCCGAAGCTACTGCGACTTTGGCTATCGTTTTCAGACTGAAATCAAGGCCAAGTGCGGCCGGGTGCTCGGTTGCCCGCTATTCACGCTCGGTTCCGAGGTCAGCACTCAAGAGGACCGCTTGAGGAAAAAAATCGAGGAGATCCTCGATTACAAACGAAAGTATCTTGAAGCGGCGATCCGTGAAGCGCACGCCGCCGGATTGATCAACGCGCCGGACGCCCCCGCCAAAGCGAGAATGCTGTTCGTCTATTACGAAGGGTTGCTCACACAGGCGCGCATCCAAAACGACCTGACTGTGCTCCGCGAAGCAGTGCGGGGAACATTTGAGTTGTTAGGAACAAAAGAGCCGTCGCTGGTGCCCGCGTAAAGCAAAGAGTTTTTTTGGGCGTTTATTTGACTAAACAGACAACTACTCCTTTCGGCCCATATGAATGCAACTCGAACCATGATAACAAGTCAGACTGAAATGAACAGAAACCATCGTCAGACATCGTCGGATGCGCGCGTCGGCTTCGCGGCCGTTCGCGCGATCATAGAACAGGAGTTCTCGGCGCTCAGCAAACACCAGCCTCGTGTTTTTCAGCTCGCCCTCAACGAGGCGGAAGCCATCGCCTGGCAAACAGGATTCGCTCACCTGATTTTCCCCCAACTCGCCGTCGAGAAGATTCAGGCCGTTGCCGGGTGGCATGCCCGTCAGGAATCCATCCGGCAGGGTGAACCGATTCTGTCGTTCGCCGAGTAGCACAACCGAATTCCTGTTTTGAAAAACTGAAATCCTCAACGCTTGATGTTTATGTCGAAGATCAAATTATTTTCCCCGACTTCTTCTGTTGTTTTGCTGGCGGTGATCGTCACGCTGTTGCAAGGGTGCGCCCGGCAAACCGCGCAATCGCCACCACCGCCCCCATCCGTCACGGTCGCGCCGGTTGAACGCAAGGAAGTCGTGGAATGGGATGAGTTCACGGGCCGAACGGAGGCCGTGGAATCGGTGGACGTGCGCCCGCGGGTTTCCGGTTACATCCAGGAGGTGGGGTTCCAATCGGGCCAACTGGTGAAGAAAGGTGACGTGTTGTTTGTCATCGATCCGCGGTGGCACCGGGCCGCGTTCGATCAACGCCAGGCTGAATTCGAGCAGGCCAAAGTACGACTGGATAACACCCGGCGTGAGGCCGACCGGACACCACAGCTGCTGGCGAACAAGGCCATCTCGACAGAGGACGCCGACGCCCGTCAGGCACGTTACCAGGAAGCAAAAGCGGCGCTTCTGGCCGCGCAAGGAGCGCTCGACTCGGCAAAGCTGGACCTCGAATACACGCAGGTCCATGCACCAATTGACGGACGCGTCAGCCGCGCGCTGCTGACGGAAGGCAATTACGTTAGCGGGGTCGCCGGAGCTGCCAGCCTGCTGACGACCCTCGTTTCGGTGGACCCGGTTTACGTGTACGCGGACATCGACGAGAATTCCCTGCTGAAGTTCAACGCCCTGGCGCGGGCCAGAATGCTCGAAACGAACGGCGACGGAAAGATTCCCGTTCAATTGCAGCTTGCCGACGAAGAAGGGAAAGGGTTTCCGCATAAAGGGCACATCGAGTCGTTCGACAACCACCTCGATCCGAATACGGGCAGCATTCTGTTGCGCGCGGTGTTTCCGAATGCTGATGGGCGGATCGTGCCGGGGCTGTTCGCGCGCATCCGCGTGCCCTTGAGCGAGCGCCGACCCGCGCTGCTCGTGGAGGAACGCGCCATTGGCACGGATCAGGCACAGAAGTATGTGCTCACGCTGACCGAGACCAACACCGTTGCGTATCAGTCGGTAAAACTCGGCCCGCTTGTTGACGGCAAACGCATCGTTCGCTCCGGCTTGGAAGGTGGCGAAAAAATTGTTGTCAACGGACTGCAGCGCGTGCGGCCGGGAATGCCCGTGTCTCCGCAGGAAGGCGTCGCTGGTAATGATGAACCGAGTATTGCGAAGCGATAAACAGATTCCAGGGAGTCATCATGAACTTTTCCAGTTTCTTCATCCGCCGCCCGATTTTTGCGGGCGTGCTTTCGACCCTCATTTTCCTTGTCGGGCTGATCGCGATGTGGAAGTTGCCGATCAGCGAATACCCGGAGGTCGTTCCGCCCACCATCGTCGTCCGCGCGACATATCCGGGCGCCAACCCAAAAACCATCGCCGAGACCGTCGCCTCGCCACTGGAGCAGGCCGTCAACGGCGTGGAGGATTCGCTCTACATGTTTTCACAGGCCACGGGCGACGGCGTGATGACGTTGACCGTGACGTTCAAGCTGGGCACGGATGTCGACAAGGCGCAGGTGCAGGTGCAGAACCGCGTGTCGCAAGCGCTGCCCAAATTGCCCGAGGAAGTCCGCCGGCTTGGCGTAATAACCGTCAAGCAGTCACCCGACCTGACGATGGTCGTCCATTTATTCTCGCCCAATGGCCGCTACGACGAGGTCTATCTCCGCAACTATGCGACCCTGCAGGTAAAGGACGTGCTCGCGCGCATCCCCGGCGCGGGCGACGTGGAAGTCTTCGGCTCGGGCGATTACGCCATGCGCGTCTGGCTCAACCCGGATAAGATCTCGGCTCGAAATCTCACGGCGAGCGACGTCGTCGGCGCCATCCGCGAGCAGAATGTGCAGGTTGCCGCGGGCGCGATCGGGCAGCAGCCGGTCAGTTCACCGGTGAACTTCGAATTACAGATCAACGCAAAGGGACGGCTGATTTCAACGGAGGAATTCGGCCAGATCATTGTGAAGACCGGGCCGAACGGTGAAAAAACCCTGCTCAAGGACGTTGCCCGCATCGAACTCAGCGCGGGCAGTTACGCGTTGCGTTCACTGCTCGACAACAAAACGGCCGTCGCTCTGCCCATTTTTCAAACTCCCGGCGCCAATGCGCTGGAACTTTCTGCAAGGGTCCGCAGCACGATGGAGAGATTGAAAAGCAACTTCCCGAGCGGCGTGGATTACTCGGTGGTTTACGATCCGACCGTTTTCGTGCGGCATTCGATTGAGGCCGTGGTTCACACCCTGCTCGAAGCCATTCTGCTCGTCGTGATCGTCGTCATCCTTTTTCTTCAGACGTGGCGCGCCTCGATCATCCCGCTCGCCGCCGTGCCCGTGTCGCTCGTTGGAACCTTCGCCGTCATGCTGGCGCTCGGATTTTCCATCAACAACCTTTCGCTGTTCGGCCTGGTGCTGGCCATCGGCATCGTGGTGGACGACGCCATCGTCGTCGTCGAAAACGTCGAGCGCAACATCGCGCTCGGCCTGTCGCCGGTGGACGCCGCGAAACGGGCCATGAGCGAAGTCACCAGTCCGATCATCGCCACCGCGCTCGTGCTCTGCGCCGTGTTCGTGCCGACGGCGTTCATCAGCGGACTTACGGGTCAGTTCTATAAACAGTTCGCCATCACCATCGCGATCTCGACGGTCATCTCGGCGATCAATTCCCTGACGCTTTCGCCCGCGCTGTGCGCGGTGCTGCTCAGGGATCATCAGGCGCCGAAAGACCGGTTCGCGCGTGGCATGGAAAAATTGTTCGGCTGGTTCTTCCGCCCGTTCAACCGCGCCTTCGCCTGGTCGGGCAACAAATACTCCGCCGGCGTCGGCACGGTTCTGCGCAAGAGCGCCGTCGCCTTGATTGTTTATGGCGGGCTGGTGCTCCTCACCGGCTGGAGCTTCAACAAGGTGCCGACCGGCTTCGTGCCGACGCAGGACAAGCAATACCTCGTCGCGTTCGCGCAGTTGCCGGACGGATCTTCGCTGGACCGCACGGAAGCCGTCATTCGCCGCATGTCTGACATCGGCTTGAAACTGCCCGGCGTTCAAAGCGCCGTCGCGTTTCCCGGCCTGAGCATCAGCGGCTTCAGCGTCGCGCCGAATGCCGGCATCGTTTTTTTCTGTCTCGATCCGTTTGAAGATCGCAAAACGCCGGATCTCAGCGGCCCCGCCATCGCGGGCGAGATGAACAAACAGTTTGGCGCCATACAGGACGCGTTTGTCCTCACCGTGCCGCCACCACCCGTGATGGGCCTTGGCACCATCGGCGGCTTCAAACTCTTTGTCGAAGACCGCGCCGATCTCGGTTATGACGCGCTTTTCCAGAACGTGCAGGGGATCGTCGGCAAAAGCTACCAGACCCCCGGACTCGCCGGCACGTTTTCGACCTTCACGGTGAACGTGCCGCAATTGGATGCGGACATCGACCGCGTGAAAGCCAAGCAACAGGGCGTGCCGCTCCAAAACCTTTTCGAGACGATGCAGATTTATCTCGGCTCGCTTTACGTGAATGACTTCAACCGCTTTGGCCGCACCTATCAGGTCATCGCGCAATCCGACGCGCAATTCCGCGACCGCCCCGAAGACATCACGCGCCTCAAAACCCGCAATGCGAACGGTCAGATGGTCCCGCTCGGGACACTCGTGAAAGTCAACGAGACACACGGGCCCGACCGCGCGATGCGTTACAACGGCTATCCCGCCGCTGAAATCAACGGCGGGCCCGCGCCCGGCTTCAGCTCCGGCCAGGCCGAGGCTCTCATCACCAGGCTTGCGAAGGAAACCCTGCCCAAAGGCATGACTCCGGAATGGACCGAGTTGACATATCAACGAATTCTTGCCGGCAACACCGCCGTCTATGTTTACCCGCTTTGCCTGTTGCTCGTGTTCCTCGTGCTTGCCGCGCAATACGAGAGCTTCCGCCTGCCGCTGGCGATCATCCTCATCGTTCCGATGTGCCTGCTGTTCGCCATCACCGGCGTCTGGCTGTCCCACGGTGACAACAACATCTTCACGCAGATCGGTTTGATTGTGCTGGTCGGGCTTGCGTGCAAGAACGCAATCCTGATCGTCGAGTTTGCAAAGCACAAGCAGGACGAGGGCGGACTTTCGCCGGTTGAAGCCGCCATCGAGGCGTGCAAGTTGCGCCTGCGTCCGATCCTGATGACGTCCATCGCCTTCATTGCGGGCGTGTTTCCGCTGGTGAAGTCGCACGGAGCGGGCGCCGAAATGCGCCAGGCAATGGGCATCGCGGTTTTTTCCGGCATGATCGGTGTAACCTTGTTCGGTTTGTTTCTCACACCGGTGTTCTATGTGGTTCTGATGAAACTCGGGCGGAAGAAAACGCCCGCCCCCGCTCGAGAATCAACGGGGCCAGCGGTGGGTTCGGCCGGAATCGCAACGGGCGCCGCGGCGGTTGCACTGCTGCTCGTTCCGATGTCCGCCAACGCCGGACTATTGACCGTCGGTCCTGACTACAAACAACCGACGAATTTCGTCCCCGCGAGTTACAAAGCCGAAGCGCTCGGCTCGTGGAAGGAAGGTCGGCCGCTCGACAACGTGCCGAAAGGCGACTGGTGGGAAATCTTCGGCGATGAGGTCTTGAATGACCTGGAGTTGCGGGCTGCGAACGCAAACCAGGAACTCAAAGCGGCGGTCGCCCGTGTGGACCAGGCCCGTGCGACTGCCCGTGTCGCCCGCGGCGATCTACTGCCGTCGCTTAACCTAGACCCCGGCTTCAACCGACAGCGGATTTCACCCAACCAGCAGCCGAGCTTCGGCCCGCTGACCGCCAACACCTTTCGCGCTCCGCTCGATTTGAGCTACGAAATTGATCTCTGGGGTCGCGTCCGGCGCGGATTTGAAAGCGCCCGTTCCGATGCGCAAGCGTCGCTGGCGGCGTTTTGCAGTTTCCTGCTCACACTTCAGTCCGATCTGGCGCAAAACTACTTCGCGCTGCGCGCACTTGACGCCGAAATCGCGACCGTCACCGGAACAGTCGGCTTGCGCAAGGAACAGGTCCGGCTCGTGCGAAGCCGCTTCGAGGGCGGCATCGGCAGCGAGCTGGATGTCGCCCGCGCGGAAACCGAGCTGGCCACCACCGAAGCCGAGGCCGAATCACTCGCGCGCCGCCGGAACGAACTGGAAAACGCAATCGCCATACTGGTCGGCGACAATCCGTCCGTTTTCCGGCTCCCGGCTTACACCTCGAACGATTGGAACCCGCAGCCGCCGGTGGTTCCCGCGGGATTGCCCGCGGATCTGCTCGAACGCCGGCCCGACGTTGCCGAGGCGGAGCGGCAGCTTGCCTCGGCCAACGCGCGCATCGGCGTGGCCAAGGCGGCGTTCTTTCCGGTGTTAACCCTCACCGGTTCGGGCGGCTATGTGAGCGGCGACATCGACACCCTGTTCAAGTGGGACAGTCGCACGTGGTCAATTGGTCCAAGCCTTTCGTTGCCCATCTTTGCCGGCGGCCGCAATCGGGCGAATTACAAACGGTCGCTGGCGACCTTTGATGAAGCCGTGGCGCATTATCGCCAGCGAGTCCTCGTCGCATTTGGCGAAGTGGAGAACAGCCTTTCCGGTATTCGTCACTTGATTGATCAGGCCGCTGCGCAGGAACGCGCCGTCGCGAGCGCCCGGCGCGCCGCCGACCTGGCGCTGGACCGCTATCGGTCCGGCATCGTGAGCTATCTGGAAGTCGTGGACGCGAGCCGCGATGCGCTCCAGGCCGAGCGCGCCAACGCGCAGCTCGCCGGTCAGCGCCTGATCGCTGGCGTACAACTTGTCAAAGCACTCGGAGGGGGCTTCCAAACTGATGTCCGGGAAGCCTCGTTGCCGCACGAAATATCGAAGCGGTGACTCGCCTGGTTTACACACGACCATCAAAAAGAAACTGTATGAGCATCAACTACCATAAACCTGACGGCCTTCGCCATCCCGGACGATTGTTCGTGCTGTTGAACGAATTTGACTTCGCCGCATTCACAGTGCGCCCGCGCTACCCGGGTCTGGCCAGATCCGAAGCGCCCCGGAAGCGTGGTCGCGTTTTTAAAATTCACCGGAAAGGAATCCAGCCATGCCGGCCCTTGTCGCCCTGATGGTTTTTTGCATCGTTTTCTTCGGCCTGATCTGGCACGACCAGCCGCCCAGACGGCCTTCGAAATGATCGGACACATCATGACCACGAACGGGAAGAACGTTGAACTCAATATGAAACCGACCATTGAAATCAACGAAGGAAACTTCGAGAACGAGGTTTTGAAGTCGGACCGACCGGTCCTAGTGGGCTTTTGGGCGACCATGGGAGACACATCTCAGTTGCCCTTGCCATCCTTGATGTGCGTTTCGATTGGACTGGTTTCAAGGAGGAGTCCGGCTTAACATCCAAACATGACGGCGAAAGTCTGGCCGATTGCTTTCTGTTGCGGATTCGCCATGGCCCTGGCGACAGAAACCCAAGCGACTGACCGTGATCTGGCGCGTTTTGCCACAGCCAAGGAAAAGCAAATCCGGGAAAGCGCGGAAACCCTGACCAACAAGGTCCCGGCCATCGTTTGGAAGTTTTTTGATGCTGTGCGGGTGGATGACTGGGAAACCGCAACCAATCTAGCCGAGCAGATCCAGCAGGCGAGCGGACGCTATACCAATTCAGTGGCAAATGAATCCGTTTCTCCAGTGCTCAAGACACTGATCTGGCCGTCCATCAACGAAATGATCGGCACCTACGAACAGTATCACGAATGGGACAACAAGTGGTTGCATCGGTTTGGCAAGGAAATCATTGATTCGATTCCTGAAGGCAGCATCTATTTCGGCGGCACCGATCCCGGAAGATTCATCATTTCGTCGCTGATCGAGCCAAAGGAGGACGGAAAGCGCTTTTTTGTGCTGACTCAAAACCAATTGGCTGACCGCGCATATCTCGAATACTTGAGGAAGCGGTATGGCAAGAAGCTTTACATCCCCGGAGACGAGGATTCGCAAAGGTGTTTTCAAGAATATACGACGAACGCTCAACAGCGATTGGAACAAGGCGGTCTCAAACCTGGGGAGGATGTCCGCGTGGTCAACGGTCATGTTCAAGTCAGCGGCGCCGTCGCCGTCATGGCCATCAACGGTCTGCTGGTCAGGATCATTTTTGACAGGAATCCGGGCTATGAATTCTATGTCGAAGAAAGTTTTCCTCTCGACTGGATGTATCCCTATTTCTCGCCGCACGGCCTGATTTTCCAACTGCATGATAAACCGCTGCCGGAATTGGGCACCGCGCGCGTTGAAAAAGATCAGGACTATTGGAGGCAGCTGACGGGAGAATTGATTGGCAAATGGCTTGCGACCGACACGCCGATCAAGGAAGTCTGTGATTTCTCAGACAGGGTCTTTCTCGACAAGAACCTGGACGGATTTAAAGGCGACAAGGGTTATGTAAAAAGCAAAGAGGCGCAAAAGACCTTTTCCAAGCTCCGTAGTTCGCTCGCCGGCCTGTATGCTTGGCGAGCTGAACACGCCCGGGATACGGATGAAAAAGTTCAGATGCGAAACGCGGCCGATCTGGCTTTTCGTCAGGCCTTCGCGATCTGTCCGTATTCCCCGGAGGCCATCTACAATTATGCGATTTTTTTGGTAAAGTGCAAAAGGGCTGATGATGCCTTTCTGTTGGTGAAAACCAGTCTGCGGCTTGATCCCGAGAACAGCCAGCTTCGGGACCTCATCAAATGGATCAAAGCCGCACAGTGACAACGCAACAGATGGCAGGTCGGTCTCCTGATTGGGCGGAGGGTGATTGAAGTGCGGTCACCCGGAACGGTTCACACATCAGGGTTGGAGCACAATTCCAAGGCGGTGCATCGTGCCTGATCAATTATGGATTTGGTGACACTTCGACACCTGCTCATGGTTTTTGACTCACTCGCCGATAATCTTCACCAGCGCCCGCTTTCGACGCCGTCCGTCGAACTCACCATAGAAAATCTGTTCCCAGGGCCCGAAGTCCAGTTTGCCTTTCGTGATGGCAACGACGACTTCGCGGCCCATGACCTGCCGCTTGAGATGAGCGTCGGCATTGTCCTCTCCCGTGCGATTGTGCTGATACTGTGACGTGGGCGCGTGGGGCGCGAGTTTTTCCAGCCAGACTTCATAATCGTGCAACAGGCCCTCCTCGGCATCGTTGATGAACACCGAAGCGGTGATGTGCATCGCGTTTACCAGACAAAGGCCATCCTGAATCCCGCTCTTTTTCACCAGAGCCTCAACCGTGTCGGTGATGTTGACGAAGCCACGGCGGTTGGGGACTTCAAACCAGAGATGTTCTGTGAGTGATTTCATGGGCTTGATATGCCGGGGAATGAATCCCCAACTCAACGAGATTCCATCGGCGCCTCGTGGAATGATGCGGGCTGATCTCGTGCGAGATTCTGGCTGGAGAAAGCCATTTTCCGATGATCGTGGCCCTGATAGCGGACTGGACGGGAGATGGAGACTGAGTGGGCTGATTAACGCTTGACGCCATTCCAGTCGAGGGAGATTTTCCGGCTATGGACTACTCATTAAGCTCAGAAGGAACTTCTATTAGCGGCTTATCAAGTCAATTCATGCTGACACTGAATAGTTAGGCGCACTTTGATATGAGCGAATATTTCGTAGTTACCATTTGCTTCGTGATTTTAGGGTGCTATGTCTTTGCAGTTTTCCGCTGGTGGCATCGGCATCTGACTGCTCTTGCATCGCGTTATGATTTGGCCGAGCGCCGCAAGCGTGCGTCGCGTCAGTCTTTGATTGTGATGTTGCTGGTTTATCTTCCAGTACTGGCTGTGCTGCTTGTCAGTATGATTCGCTCGTCCGCCAGCGGGTTCTTCATCGTTTCCATTTTTATTTTGGCTCTGGCGCCGACTTTCATTTGGTATGTCCGGCAGATTCCGAAGCTTCGAGATTTAGGTTATTATGGAGGCCAGACATGAGCCGTACGCCTAACAAATCGCGAAGCTGTGTGAAGGCCCGGATTTGGTCATTTTGGAAAACGAAAAAGTGGTTCGAATCACTCTCGAAAAAAATAACAACGCGCCATAACCAAAATGTGAACGCCGATTTTTCCGCGCCTCTTACTCGCGGGGAGTTTTCACACAGACTCTCGCTGAAGGCAACGCGGAGTGGCGGTTCCAGTTCCGCTTCGCGGTTCACGTCATCTGGTCCCGCGTGCCTGAGCTTTCGCGGCGACGAAGTTATTCACCGTCGGCTGCGGCGGGGCATTCCTGGCGGCCCACCGCCCCGCCCATGAATAACTTCGGATGACCTATATCTGGACGTTAGTCAAACCGAACTATGCTCGTATATTTGGCTGTGCTATGACAGTCATCGGTTATAGGTGGGCGCTCATTCTTGCCTGCTTGTTGGTTGTTGCACTGCTCGCCCTTGCTTGGCACCTCGCGATGCAGTCCGCCGTACAACAGGCAGACGAGCGAGGGGTTTGGAGCGCGATAGTGGATTACGGGCGTTGCCGTGATGAGGCCTTTCGGTCCGAGCCTGAGCGTGCAGTCGAGCAGCTTTATATCATTGCCTGCTTACCCCCTCGACGGACCAACAGCCCCGGTCCTCTCCTCTGGATTGTGGAGCGGGAGCGGGACCGTGACATTCGTGAAGTGATTGCATATCTTCGCACGAAGACAGGTAAGGATTTAGGAGACGATCCGGCGAAGTGGATTGAGAAATATTCGGCAGATAAAAGATGACTTTGAGCCGAACAGGTCGTTGGAGCCAGCGCCGGTTGGCGCTGGCAGTTCCGCTGCGCGGTTAACGTCACGAATGTGGCATGGCTCAGTTTTTCGTTTAGCGGCAACCATGCATGAAAAAGTGCCCTTATTGCGGCAAGGAGTATTCAGATGAATATTCCGAATGCGCCATTGACCAGAATCCACTGGAGTCCTGCAATCCTGAGCCGCCTCCGCCAGCGTCCAACCCCGAAGCTCGGAGCGTGGAGTCCCCTACCAACATCAGTCAGGAGGATGCAGATACGAAAGAGCCGGATGGATTCCGATCCTTGGGCATGTTTGACCCTTTTGAGGCAGACCGTTTTTTGAAGCGTTTCACGCAAGCTGGCGTTCGCTTCCAAATAGACAGGATTGAGCGACGAGTGTTTACCAGCGGACGAGCATGGTCCGGAGCAGGGTATGTCACAAGGAATGCGATTAAGATATTTGTCCATAAGGATGACGAACAACAGGCCGCCAAAATAATTTCTGCGGATTGGAAGCTTTGATGTCGCCGAATCAGTCAGTAGGCGAACTGGTGCCCTGCGTTGCGGTTTCGAACCGCTGGAGAACGACACACTTTATCGGCGCAGCGTCAACCCGTCTCCGGCACCGGGCGCTCGCTGACCTGCATCCCGAAAGCTGGACTTGGGTCCGTGGGAGCAGATTATTTACGGGGAGTTCGATGGCCGACGGAAGAAGCGCTTACTCGTGAAAATCATCGGCGAGTGATTGACCGCTCCGTAGTCATCGGTCCAGGACGGCCCGATGGGTGCTCCCGCCTTACCGGGAAACCAGACCGACGAGATCACTGCGGTTGACGGCGCCATAGGAACGGCTGTCGTCGCTGACGGGCCGGTTGTCGCCCAGCACAAAATAGCAGTCCCTGGCGATCGCAAAGGTGCGGTTTCCCATTTCCCTGGGGGCGGTGTAGGTCTGGGTCGGCAGATAAGCCTCGGTCAGCGGGCGTCCATTGATGTAAACCTGGCCACGCCGCACTTGAATGGAGTCCGATGGCAGGCCGACGACCCGTTTGATCATGAGTTCTCCCCGTTCGCGGTCGCGCACGACCACAATATCGCCGCGCCGATAGCCGCGAAAGAACGGGAGCCAGCAATTGACCAGGCAATAATTGCCGGGTTTCAATGTGGGCAGCATGCTTTCCCCCTCCACCACGACCGTCGAAAGCACGAAGTGTTGGGCGAGTAGGAATGTGATGGTGGACCAAAGGAGGGTGCACAGGAGGATGTAGCCCCGCCGCGTTTCCGGCTTGATCAGGCCAAGGCCGCCGCACCTGATTCCCTTCGCTTCCCGGTCTTGAAGTTCCATACTGCGTTACGTCCGCTGCAATTGCCGCACGAAACCTGTTCGCGTTTCGTCCTGCCGCGCCAGAAATTCGCCCTGCAGTTTCAGTGCCAGCCCAGAGTGTCAGGGTCACACCGTTTTTCCGCGAACAATTCCGCTGCTGGTTGGACGTGGAAAAGCATCGGGTGTTCAACCGGCATTGGAGTTGCAATGCAAATGTGCTTCGGTCTTGAGCAGTGCTGGCCGGCAGAAAACCCGGCGTGACTCGATTAAACGGGATTTGATTTCCCGGGTTGAGCCGCTCCGGTCCCGCTCGTACGAAAAGCAGATTATCGGGCGGAACGCATCGGCCATGACCGAAAGGAACAAAAAATGACCTGGCCACCCTCGGCGAACAACTCGACGCATCCGTCCTCCGGCGCCACGTACAACACACAACACGCGCTGCCGCTTCCCTGTCAGCCGACATGGCGCGAGCAATGGCTTTGGGAACGAGTTTGTGCAGCGAGTCGTCTGCAATTGCTTGTGAAGCGCAGAGGAAAGCCGCGGAGAGAAGCGCCGCGGCGATTGGTTCCGCGCCCGCGGTTTGTCGCGTTTGCGTTTGCCAGTGTGGATGGTCGTTGGCACCATGCCGATCAAACCCATATGCGACAACAGGACTTTTTAGGAGTCATTTCTTATGTTCAAAGCCATCGCCGCGACCATGTTTGCTGTGATTTTCGCCTCCGCGAACGCAGCCGAGCCGTTCCGCAAGACCCTGACCAGCGCGGAGCATAACCTCCGCGTTGATCGGTGGGAGATCACCGGCCGCGGCCTGAAACTTGCGAAGAGCGGGGACTGGTCCGTGCGCAAATTCACGCTTCACGGCGGCAAACAGGAGGGTGTGGATCTGATCGTCGTGGACAATGGCCGGCTCAAGTTCATCGTGATTCCGACGCGCGGGATGGGCGTGCTGAAGGTCGAGCTGGGTGACGTGCGCCTCGGCTGGGACTCGCCCGTGAAGGAAGTCGTCCATCCGCAATTCATCAATCTGCAGAGTCGCGGCGGACTCGGCTGGCTCGAAGGATTCAACGAATGGCTTGTGAGGTGCGGCCTGGAATACGCCGGCCACCCCGGCAAGGACAAATTCATCAACAATGTAGGCGACGAAGCCGAGATGGATCTCACCGTGCACGGGCGCACCGCGAACATCCCGGCGTCAGAGGTCGAGGTGGTGATCGACCGCGACGCGCCCCACCGTATTCACGTTCGTGGGCGGGTGGACGAACGAATGTTCTACGGCCCGAAGCTCGAACTGCGGACCGAGATCTCGACCGAACCCGGTTCGAACTCGATTCGCATCGAGGATTCGATCAAGAACCTGGGCGCGTTCGACCAGGAGTTCCAGATCATCTATCACTCCAACTACGGCCCGCCTTTGCTGGAGAAAGGCGCAAAATTCATCGGCGCGATCAAACGCGTGACACCTTTCAACGCGCGTGCCGCCGAGGGTATGAAACAGTTGACCGATTACGAAGGGCCAACCAAGGGCTTCATCGAACAGGTCTATTGCGTTTATCCTTACGCCGATGAAAGCGGCCGCACGCTCGCGATGCTGGAAAACGCCGCGGGCGACAGGGCGGTGTCATTGGCCTTCCCGGTCGGACAGCTTCCGTATTTCACACTCTGGAAAAACACCACCGCGCTCGAGGAAGGCTATGTGACCGGACTCGAACCGGGCACCGGCTTTCCCTACAATCGCCGCATCGAACGCCAGTTCGGTCGCGTGCCCAAACTCAAGCCCGGCGAAAGCCGCCGGTTCACCATCGATTTCGCCATCCACACCGGCAGGGACGAGATCAAACGCGTTGCGGACCAGATCGAACGCATTCGGGCCGGCCGGACGACGCAGGTGGATGCGGAGCCGGCAAAGGCGGAATAATTCCCTCCTTCGCCGCACGGGTTTCGTCGATTGAGAGCCTTTGGGTATTGAACCTCACCCGGCGCTTTGGCATAACTCCCGCCCGTGCATGATTTTCATTACGTGGCCGGCAAGCTCTGTTGCGATGGCGTTTCCATTGACTCGCTCGCCAAAAAGCACGGCACGCCGCTCTACGTCTATTCGCAGCGCACACTCGGGAATCATTTCCGAAAGCTCGACACCGCGCTCGCGCCGCTCAATCACCTCATCTGCTACGCGGTCAAGGCGAACTCCAATCTCGCCGTGCTGCGCGCTCTTGCAAACCTCGGCGCGGGCTTCGACATCGTGAGCGAAGGTGAACTGCGCCGGGTCATTGCCGCGGGCGGGTCGCCGAAGAAATGCGCCTTTGCCGGCGTGGGAAAGACCGAGCCGGAAATCGAATTCGCGCTGCGCCGCGGCATTTACTCGTTCAACGCCGAGAGCGAGCCGGAGCTGGAGCGGATCAATTTTGTCGCTGAGCGGTTGAAAAAAATCGCGCCGATTGCCGTGCGTGTGAATCCGAACATTGATGCCGGCACACATGCGAAGATCACCACCGGCACTTACGAAAACAAATTCGGCATCGCCTTCGAGCAGGTCGAAAGTGTCTATGCGCGCGCGAGCCGGCTGAAAAACCTGCGCCTGCGCGGCCTGCAGATGCACATCGGCTCGCAACTTACCGAGGTGAAACCGTTCGAGAAGGCTGTCAGGAAAGTTGTGCCCTTGGTCGAGAAACTGGCGACGAAATATCAATTCGAGTTCTTCAGCATCGGCGGCGGCCTGGGGATTGTTTATCAACCCGCGCTGGCCAGCGGCGCGCCGGATTGGTGGGCGAAACCGCAGGCAAAACACATCCTGACGCCTGCCACCTACGCCGCCACGCTCGTGCCGCTGTTGAAACCGCTGCGGCTGCGGATTCTCATCGAACCGGGCCGCTTCATCGTCGGCAACGCGGGCATTCTGGTCACGCGCGTCGAATACGTGAAGCGCACGGGCAAAAAGAACTTTGTCATCGTGGACGCGGCGATGAACGACCTGATTCGCCCCGCGATTTACGATTCGTATCACGAGATCGTGCCGGTGAAGCACAAGAACGGCCCGGCGATTTCGAGCGACGTTGTCGGCCCGGTCTGCGAATCCAGCGATTTCTTCGCGAAGAACCGTCCGCTGCCGAAGGTGGGAGAGGGCGATAATCTGGCGTTGATGAGCGCCGGCGCGTACGGCTTCGTGATGGCGTCAAACTACAACACGCGTTCGTTGGCGGCTGAAGTGCTGGTCAATGGCAACAAATCCGCCATCGTGCGCGAACGCCAGGATCCGCCGGAAATCTGGAAGGGTGAGAGATTGCCGGCGTGGTTGAAGTAGCCCAACGTCGCACGACCATCGCAACCTTCAACCAAATCCCAACGGCCCGGCCACCGTCTGCATCGCGGCGATGACGTGGTTGATGTGATCGTCGAGCGGCAGGCCGAGCAATTGCGCGCCTTGCTCGATGTCTTCCCGTTTCACCGCCGCGGCGAATGATTTCTGTTTCATCTTTTTCTTCACGCTGCTGGCGGCCATGCCGGTTAGTTTTTCCGGACGAACATAAGCCACCGCTGTGACGAAGCCGCAAAGTTCATCCACGGCGAACAGTGTCTTGCGAATCGGCCGATCGCGCGGATACTCGTCCTGATTCCATTCCGCGTGCGAGAGGATCGCGCCGACGATTTCGTCGTCCACGCCGCGTTCGCGCAGAATCTTCGCGCCTTCACGCGTGTGATCCGGCGGATTCGGCCAGCGTTCGTAATCGAAATCGTGAATCAGTCCGGTAATGCCCCACGTCTCGACGTTCTCACCGAAGTGCGCCGCGTAATGCCGCATGGCAGCCTCGACCGCGAGCGCGTGTTTGATCAACGACTCGGACTTCGTGTATTCGTTCAGCAGGTTCCGGGCTTTGTCTCGCGTCATGGCCATTTAAGTGTCGTTTGGGATATAACGTTCGCCTTGTCGAGTCAAAGGTTAACCACATCTCGAAAACGCCCGGCGTGGGCACCGGGCCTACACGGAAAAATGTTTGAACAAGACCTGCGGCCGTGTGCCTCCCGTGACGATTGGAACGTCTTCGATCAGGCGTTAAAATTGCGCGTATGAACGACGGCGAGGACACCAACCCGGACGGGATGGACCCGATCCGGCTTCCCGTTGATGGCGTGCTCGACCTGCATACCTTTCGTCCGCGGGACGTGAAAGGTGTCGTGACCGATTATCTCGCGGAGTGCCGGGCGCGCGGGATTTTGCAGGTGCGGGTCATTCACGGCAAAGGCATCGGGAAATTGCGCCAGACGGTGCATTCGATACTCGCAAAACAACCAGACGTGACCTCATTCGCGCTGGCCGGTGAAGCGTACGGAGGATCGGGGGCAACGATTGTCCACCTCAAATCCGCGAAGTGAAGCGCTGTCGCGAGCCGCTCATCCGGATTTGCTTGTAGCGAAAGCAATCCACGGTGTGGTCGTTGACCATGCCGACGGCCTGCATCATCGCATAGCAGATCGTCGAGCCGACGAACTTGAAGCCGCGCTTGAGCAAATCCTTGCTCAACGCATCGGACTCCGGCGTGCGGGCCGGAACTTCCTTCAGCGAACGTCGTTCGTTCTGTTTCGCTTTGCCGCCGACGAATCGCCAGAGGTAGGCATCGAAACTGCCGAATTCCTTCTGGACGGCGAGGAACGCTTTCGCGTTTTGAATGGCCGCGGCGATCTTGAGCCGATTACGAACGATGCCAGGGTCTGCAAGGAGTTGTTTCACCTTGCGCGCATCGTAACGCGCAACCCTCTTCACATCGAAGTGATCGAACACTTTGCGGTAATGGTCGCGTTTCTTGAGGATTGTGTCCCAGCTCAAGCCTGCCTGCGCGCCTTCGAGAATCAGAAACTCGAACAACGTGCGGTCATCGTGGACGGGCACGCCCCATTCCTCATCATGGTAGCGGATCGAAAGCTCGTTTCGGGCCCAGGCGCAACGGTTCATTGTCGATGACGGGTCAGGGGTTGGCTAAAATTCGGCCGTGCCGCGAACATAAGTCATGACTGCGAAGCGTGTCCACGTCGCTCAGTCAGACTTTCCATCCTTTGCGATACTCTGTTCTCAAATACCGGTTCGCCCCGGACACGTTGGTGATTTTGAGTTTCTTCGAGTCCCAAAGAATCTTTTTGCCGGCGCGCAACGCAACGTCGCCGAGGAGCACCGCCTCCGTCAACGGGCCGGAGTAGTCAAAGTTCGACAGGGCCTTCGGTCCGCCTTTGCACGCGTTGAGCCATTCCTGGTGATGGTTGCGCTCGAAGCCCGGCGGCTTGGGCAATGTTTCCGGGATGTTTTTGAAATCCTCGACCTTCGCGCCGGAAAGAAACTTGCCCGCGCCCCAGTAACTCGGGACATAGAGCGTGTCTTTGTCCCCGATAAGGATGATGCCGTTGCTCGACAGCTCGGTGTCCTTCACCAGTTCGGGCGCCGGCTGTTTGCCCCCGTCGTACCAGGTCATCTTGACCGGCGACTGCCCGTCCTGGTTCGGAAATTCGTAATTGATGATGGACCAAAGCGGGGCGGTCTCGCTGTTCACTTCGGATGACTGCGCTTCGACGCTCATGGGCGCGCCCAGTTTGAGAGAAAAGAACGCGAGGTCCATGCAGTGGCAGGCCATGTCGCCGAGCGCGCCGGTTCCGAAATCCCAAAAACCGCGCCATTTGAACGGGACATAAGCAGGATTGTAAGGCCGCCACGGTGCGACACCGAGCCACAGGTCCCAGTCAAGGGTCGGCGGCACGGGCGGATTCCCGGCGGGACGTTCAATGCCCTGCGGCCACCAGTTGTTGGGACGATCCGTCCAGACGTGAATCGCACTGACCTTGCCCAGCACTCCAGCCCGGATCAGTTCGACGAGCCGGCGCGTGGCCGCGTTGCAATGACCCTGGTTGCCCATCTGGGTGGCGACTTTGTGTTTGCGCGCGGTCTCAGCCATCAGGCGCGCTTCGTACACCGTGTGCGTAAGCGGTTTCTGGCAATAAACATGTTTGCCCAGCTTCATTGCCGTCAGCGCGGCGGGCGCATGCATGTGGTCGGGCGTGGAAACCGTAACCGCGTCAATGTGTCTGCCCTCCTTCTCCAGCATGACGCGAAAATCCTTGAACCGTTTTGCCTGCGGGTATTTTCGGAACGAACCGGCCGCGTTGACCTCGTCCACGTCGCACAGCGCGTAGATGTTCTCGTTGTCAACGTTCTCGACGTCGCTGGCGCCCTTGCCGCCGACGCCGATGCTGGCGATGTTGAGGCGGTTGTTTGCGCCAAGCACGTTTCGGCCGGCGACGAAAGGGAACGACAAGGCGGCCGCTGTGATTGAGGCTTGTTTGACGAACCGGCGACGGGTCAGGGGCGTGGTTTTCATAATGAATGGTGACGGTTTGATTCCGCCATTTATTCTGGAATCGGGCCGTCGGTCAAGGATCCGCGGCGCCACTTCATTTGAAACGTTCCGGGTGTGACAAGGGTCAAATGACTTCGTATGCTTCCGGGCGTGGCGGGACAAACGACTGTACATTGGCTTGGGCTGGCGGTATTGACATGGCTCGTGCAATCGGGCGTCAATGGCGCCGTGCCCGCGGACGCAACTTCTCCCAACCAGCCAGCGACGAACGTGGTCACTCTTCCATTCGAATTCGTGAGCGGGCGGATTCTGGCTTCTGCGCGGGTCAACGATGCGCAGCCGGCCTTGCTGATGCTGGACACCGGCTATTCCATCGACATGCTCAGCAGCGAACTGGCCGGATTACTCGAACTCAAACGCACCGGCCATATCACCATCGTTGGGGTCGCGGGGGAGGAACAGGCGGACCGGTTTGAGGGTGTCGCTTTTGATCTCTCCGGCGCGACCTACCGGCCCCGCCGCGTGGCCGCCCTCCCGGCCAGCTACCAGCGCCACTGGCGCAAACGCGACGGCGTGCTGGGCGCAGGTTTTTTCAAACGGTTCGTTGTCGAAATCGATCCGAAGGAAAGGAAAATATCGCTGCGCGAGCCGGAGACGTTCCACTATTCCGGCAACGGCGACGTCGTCCCGTTCAAGATCAGGCAATCCACGCCAATTGTCGAAGCCGCCATCCTCCTGCCAGACCAGGAGCCAATCTCGGGCAGATTTGAAATCGACACCGGCTGTGACGGCGGGCTGTGCATTGGCAGCGATTTCGTCAACGCCCATCATCTGGTCGAGTCTACTGGCCGGACGGAGGAAAGCGGTAGGCGCGGCCTGGGCGGCGATGCAAGGACCAGGATTGGCCGCGTGCCGAAGTTCCGTTTGGGCGGCCAGGTGGTGGAGAAGCCACTGGCCAATTTTTTCCTGGAAGGTTCGCCGGTGGATGAAGGCCTCGCCGGGCACATCGGCATGCAGGTATTGAGAAGGTTCAAAGTCATCTTCGATTACTCGCGCGAGCGGATGATTCTGGAGCCGCTCGAATAGCGAGCCGAAGCAAAATGACGGTTCAACTCAACTCCGACAGAGAAAGGTCCGTTATGCGATCAATGAGAATTCGTTGGGTCAGAAATGTCCTCGTTGCGCCAGCGATTGCCAGCGCTGCTGTCTGGCTGGCGACAGCCACGCAGGCCGCCGCGAACAACCTCGATGGCGACAAGATCGCCACCGGCGATGGCGACCTGGTCATCCATCCGATCAACCACGCAACGTTCGTCACAGGTTGGAACGGGAAGACCATCTACGTCGATCCCGTGGGCGGACCGAAGCGGTTCGACGGACTGCCCAAGCCGGACCTGATCCTGGTCACCGACATCCACGGCGACCATCACGACAACGGAACGCTCGAAGCCGTGGCAACGGACAAGGCGGCTCTCATTGCGCCGGCCGCGGTGACGGAGAAGTTAGCAGAGAAATTGCGCAAACAAACGACCGTGCTGGCGAACGGCGAGACGAAAACAGTGATCGGAGTCAACATCGAGGCCGTGCCGATGTATAATCTGACGGCGGACCGGCTGAAGTTTCACACCAAAGGCCGCGGCAACGGCTATGTGATCACGCTCGGCGGCAAACGCATCTATATCAGCGGCGACACCGAGGACATCCCGGAAATGCGCGCCCTGAAAAACATCGACGTGGCGTTTGTCTGCATGAACCTGCCTTACACGATGACGGTCGAGCAGGCCGCAAGCGCGGTGCGCGCGTTCAAACCGAAGATCGTTTATCCCTATCACTATCGCGGCAGCGACACGGAGGAATTCAAACAACTGGTCGGCAGCGACAGCGGCGTCGAAGTGCGGCTGCGGGACTGGTACAAGTGACAACACCCCGGTCACTTCGCGCGGCGGCGCACGCCGGCGGTGACCTCGACATGAAAAGATTTGCGGCGCCGGCTGAAGCACGCCATAAGTGGGCGAAAACCAGCCGATGAAACTGGCCGTTGAACGTTTGTGCCTGCTCGCCGGAATGGTTTTCTTTGTCCACCCACCTGCCTTCGCCGCTGACGAGACAACCGCGGCCGCCTGGAAATCCATTTTGCGTCCGGACAGCCAGGCACCCTTTGGAATCGAAACGCGTGTTCCCTGGACGGCTTCACGACTGGTCGGTTCGCCTGACCCGCCTCTGCCATACGTGGCGAAACGTGTCTTTCCGAAGCTCAAGTTCAAGGAACCGGTGGACATGGCTCATACGCCGGCCATGGACCGCCTGTTTGTCGCCGAACAGTCGGGAAAGATTTTTTCGTTCAAAAACGACCCCGACGTCGGGCAACCCGACCTCGTCATCGATCTGCACAGCGGCATCCAGGAATTCACCCAGCTTTACGGGATGGCATTTCATCCGGGTTTCGCAACAAACCATTTCATCTACCTCTGCTACGTTTTGAAAGATGGTCTGCCGGAAGGCTCGCATGTGTCGCGCTTCACGATGGCGCAGATCGATCCCCCGCGCATTGATCCTGCAAGTGAGAAAATTGTCATCACCTGGCTTTCGGGCGGACACAACGGTGGCTGCATCAAGTTTGGGCCGGACGGTTATCTCTACATTTCCACCGGAGACACTGCGTCACCGGACCCGCCCGACCCGCTGAACACGGGCCAGGACATCAGCGATCTATTGTCGTCGGTGCTCCGCATTGACGTTGACCACGAGGACGGGGGCAGACCCTATCGCGTGCCGGCGGACAACCCGTTTGTGAACACGGCCCGGGCGCGCCCGGAAGTGTGGGCCTACGGTTTTCGCAATCCGTGGCGGATGAGTTTCGATCCGCACACCGGCGCCTTGTGGGTCGGCGATGTCGGCTGGGAACTGTGGGAGATGATTGATCGCGTCGAGCGCGGCGGAAACTACGGATGGAGCGTCGTCGAAGGTCCGCAATCGGTCAAACCGAACGGCAGGCTCGGCCCGACTCCGATTCTCCCGCCGGTTGTTTCCCATCCTCACACCGAGGCCGCATCCATCACCGGCGGGACTGTTTATCACGGCAAACACCTGCGCGAACTCGACGGTGTTTACATCTATGGCGACTGGGTGACCGGCAAGTTCTGGGGTCTGCGTCATGACGGCAAACAGCTTACCTGGCGCCGCGAACTGGCCAACAGCACGATGCAAGTCGTTTGTTTCGGCGAGGACAACGCCGGTGAGCTTTACGCCGTGGACTATGGCGGCGGCATTTTCCAGCTCGAACCAAACCCCGTTCCAGACAACAGCTCGAGCTTTCCGCGAAAGTTGAGCGAAACCGGAATCGTCGCCCCCGCGAAAGACCACACGCCCGCGCCGGGCGTAATACCGTTCTCGGTCAACGCCGAACTCTGGAGCGATGGCGCCACGGCGGAACGGTTTGCCGCCTTTCCAGAAACCACGGGAGTTTACAAGGGCAAGGACCTTTGGGGTGCGGTGAAGTGGATCTTTCCTTCAAACGCGCTTCTCGCGAAGACGCTGTCACTCGAAATGGAGCCCGGCAAAGCGCAGAGCCGCCGACGCATCGAAACACAGATTCTTCATTTCGACGGCGTGAACTGGCACGGTTACGCGTATCAGTGGAACGACGCGCAAACCGATGCCACGCTTGTGGATGCCCGGGGGGCGGATCGCGCGCTTGAAATCACGGACGCGCAGGCTCCGGGCGGCCACCGCCGACAGACGTGGCATTTTCACAGCCGGGCGGAATGTTTGCGCTGCCACAATTCGTGGGGTGGTCCGCCGCTCGCGTTCAATTTTTTCGAGTTGAATGGAGACCGCAGCTATCCGGCGTCAGCTTCCAACGGCGAGCGGGGGATGCGCACCGACAACCAGATTCGGACGCTGGCCCACATCGGGATGCTCGACAAGTCATTGTTTGATGAACCGGCAGTGAAGCTTACGGATCCGAGCGACGCGAAAGCCGGTTTGCAGGAGCGGGCGCGTTCCTGGCTGCACGCCAACTGCGCGCATTGTCATCGTTTCGGCGCGGGCGGCTCAGTCGCATCGTTCTTCAACTACGACCAGAAGCTGGAAGAGAGCCGGACAGTCGGTTTCACGCCGTCGCAAGGCACATTCAACATCCCGGGCGCGCACGTCATCACGCCGGGCGACCCGCTTCGGTCAGTGCTTTATTATCGCCTCTCGTCGCTGGGACCGGCGCACATGCCGCGCATCGGCTCGCGCGTGGTCAGCGACGCGGGGCTGAACCTGATTTACGATTGGATCAAACAAATGCCACGAGCGGTCACGAACGAAACCGGCGAATCCGCTGCGGAAACAATGGAGGAAGCCAATCGTCGGCTGTTGAGAGAGATCTCGACCGGAAAAATCACTTCACCGCAGGAACGCACGGAATCGATTGACCGGTTGCTGGGATCGACCGTCGGCGCATTGGCCGCGTTGCGCGAAATCAATACGCATTCGTTCAAGACGGATTTGCGGACGGAAGTGATCGCGCGAGGAACGGCCAACGCAAACCCGGTGGTGCGCGACCTGTTCGAGCGGTTCGTTCCCGAGGAAAAGCGGGTCAGACGACTCGGGGCGGACGTCAAACCGGACCAGATTCTCGTGTTGAAAAGTGATGCGTCGCGCGGAGAGAAGGTGTTTTTCGCCGAAGGCGGGGCGCAGTGTTTCCAATGTCATCGCGTTCGCGGGCAGGGGCGGGATTTCGGTCCGGACCTGAGCCGCATCGGCCAGAAATATTCGCGCACACAACTCCTGGACAACATTCTCAATCCGTCGAAGGTCATCGATCCGGCATTCGCGACCTATCAGGTGGAGGCGAAAGCCGATTTGAGTTACTCCGGCCTTCTCGTGCGGAAAAGCGCCGATGAAGTGGTGTTGAAAGACGCCGCTCTCAATGAAGTTCACGTCAAGCTCACGGACGTGAAATCCATGGAGGCGTCGAAGGTTTCGGCCATGCCCGAAGGATTGTTGCAAACGCTCACGGCCCAGGAAGCCGCCGATCTGCTCGAATTCCTTGGCTCATTGCGCTGATGCTTAAAGACTCTTTGAGAAGCGCATCCCTGTGGCGGCTGACGGCGCCGGGAGCGGCCCGATCTGTTCACTCACTGCGAAACGCGCCGGATTTCAGCCTTCAGACCTTGCATGCCCGCCTCACCTGAATACTGCCCCAACTGCGGCGCGGAGGTGCCGCCCAATGCCGTGGCCTGTCCCGAGTGTGGGTCGGATGAATCCACCGGCTGGTCAGAGCGCGCTCGCGCGAGCCAAACCGGCATTCCCGACGAGGAATTCAATTACAATGAATTCATCCGGGAGGAGTTCGACGAAGCGGCGGAGAATCCGGCCGGAGCACGCGGCACGCGATGGCTGTGGTGGATGGTCGCGCTGATCCTTCTGCTCTTCATGGTCACGATTCTCCTGCGCTGACGGGCCGCGCGACCGGCCAAGCAACACGCTTGCAGGGGGCTTCGCCCTCCCCTTACTCTCAGCATCCTTGAATATGACTGTGCCGAACAAAGAACATGTGCCTTCCGCGCCCGGGGATTTCATCCGCGACATTGTCGCGCAGCATGTCGCTGAGAAGAAGTATCCGCAGATTCACACCCGCTTCCCTCCGGAACCGAACGGTTACCTGCACATCGGGCATGCGAAATCGATCTGTCTCAATTTCGGCGTCGCGCGTGAATTTGGCGGCCTCTGCAACCTCCGCTACGACGACACCAATCCAACCAAGGAGGAGGTGGAATATGTGGATTCCATTTTCGAGGACGTCAACTGGCTCATCAAGGGCTGGGCGGATCATTGCCTCGGCTTAAAGCCCAAAGGCAAGGTGCCCGGAGTGCAGACAGTGAAGGGGAACCAGGATTTCCAGATTCCGGCCGCAGCCGATCCGTCGCAAACTCTCGAGCCATTTTACGCCTCCGACTACTTTGATCCGCTCTACGAGTATGCCGTACAACTCGTGAAGAAGGGGGTCGCCTACGTTTGCGATCTGAGTCCGGAGGACACCGACAAATACCGGGGCGCACCCGATCGGCCGGGGAAGGACTCGCCGTTTCGCAACCGCAGCACGGAAGAAAACCTCGATCTCTTTGCCCGGATGAAGGCGGGCGAGTTTCCGGACGGTAAACGCACCTTGCGCGCAAAAATCGACATGGCGTCGTCCAACATCTGGTTGCGCGACCCCGTGCTTTATCGCATCCGGCACGCGGAGCACCATCACACCGGCAACAGATGGTGCATCTATCCGATGTATGACTTCGCCCATTGCCTGAGCGATTACATTGAAGGCGTCACCCATTCGATATGCACGCTGGAGTTCGAGGTTCACCGGCCGCTTTACGATTGGATCCTCGGAAGCCTCGAACTGACACGCGCGTTGCCAAAGCAATACGAATTCGCCCGCCTCAGTCTGGGCTACACCGTCATGAGCAAGCGCAAGCTCATGCAGCTCGTCAACGAAGGCCTCGTCTCTGGCTGGGACGACCCGCGCATGCCCACCATCAGCGGACTCCGCCGGCGCGGCGTTACCGCCCGCGCGTTGCGCGCATTCGCCAGCAACATCGGCATCACCAAATACAATGCTCTCACCGATGTGGCGGTGCTCGAACACGCCATCCGTGAAGACCTGAACCGGATCGCCCTGCGCCGTTTGGTCGTGTTGCGCCCGATCAAGGTTGTCCTCACCAATGTTCCCGCCGGGAAGGTCATCGAATGCGAGGCGACGAACAATCCCGAAGACCCGGATGCCGGCACGCGAAAAGTGCCTTTGACGCGCGACATTTTCATTGAACAGGACGATTTCATGGAAAACCCGCCCCCGAAATTTTTCCGTCTGCGCCCGGGCGGCGAAGTGCGCCTCAAATACGCCTACATCATCAGGTGCGACGAAGCGGTGAAGGACGCGAGCGGCAAAATCGTCGAGTTGCGGTGCACGGCTGATCTCGACAGCAAGAGTGGAGGTACGAACGCGGCGCGCAAGGTCAAAGGCACGGTTCACTGGGTCAGCGCGACACATGCCGTTGACGCCGAAGTGCGCCTGTACGACCGGCTGTTCACCGTACCCGAACCCGACGCCTCCGGCGACTTCCGGCAACATCTGAATCCACACAGTCTTGAAGTCATCCACGCCAAGTGCGAGCCCGGTTTGAAATCCGCGAAGTCAGAACTTCGCTACCAATTCGAGCGTCTGGGCTACTTCTGTCTCGACAAGGAGTCGGAGCTTTCGACCCAAAACCCGAGACTGGTTCTAAACCGGACGATTACGTTGAAGGACACGTGGGCAAAGGAGGCGCAGAGAGTTTGAGAGCGGACTGATGATTCGACACTAAGAAGCGCGGGGTGCAATTTGGACAAATTCAAGTATTGCCGTCGGAACTGGCCGCCAGGATTTTTGGGCGAAGAATTTCCTTTTTGCCGGAAGAGCGGCGCAGGGGTTTTCCTGTGATTTTTTCGCTTTGTTTAATGACTGCCTCTTTGCCATCTATTTCGGATTGGCCATCGAAATGAAAGAGAGCGGGATAACGATCCCGGTCATTGCCGGACTTGCATTTGAGTGACGGGTGGCAAATAACGACTTGCGACATGTCCGAGAGCTGCAAAACACCCGGTCCAGTCTCCAAACGAGCCACCCGGTTGAAGTTGATTGGCGTAATCGTGTTGCTGCTGGGGGTCGGCAGCGCGGGCATTGTTT